>Ga0065165_1000864_pt1 | contig 39604 bp, 33 predicted proteins | sample AraplaMF_Cvi_mMF_FD_63813 | JGI IMG/M metagenome (GOLD analysis project Ga0065165, IMG submission 63813) | Arabidopsis root microbial communities from the University of North Carolina, USA - plate scrape MF_Cvi_mMF (version 2) (version 3) | ecosystem: Host-associated > Plants > Roots >... | reverse complement strand
GTTCATCGATGAACGGGGCACAGCATGCGCCAGACGCCAAAACCCTGCTGGCGGCGCACACCCCAATAAAGAAACCGCCGGCCAGCCATCAGGCCAACCGGCGGTCTCTTGGGAGGCCAAGCCGCCAGGGCTCAGCCTTCTCGCCTCAGCAGCGGACTGCCGGGCTTACTTCCACGGTGCGGTCTGCAGCGCCGGATCGTCCACCAGCCCCAGGGAGCCGGACACCTTCTTGCCGATGCTGCCCGGCGACGCCAGCGCCGCGCTGCCGCAGCTGCCCGACGCCGTCTTGAGCGCCTGCCACAGCATGGCGCCATCCCGCGAGTTGCGGTTGGCCAGCGTGCTGGTCGTCACCGCATTCAGATAGCGCTCGACCGAGTACGGCTGGTTGATGTTGGCGCCATAGCTGTTCTGCAGAATGACCGAGCCGGTGCACTGAGCGTCCGCGTTGTTCACCACCAGCTGGCCACCCGCCCAGCCTTCAGGCGCCGTCTCGAAGCCGATGGAGACGATGGTGCTGCTCGGGAACAACTTGCGGTATTGCTGCCACGCGGTCACGCCATCGTAGTGCTCGTAGCGGGCGTCATAGCTCATGATGTTGACCAGGTTGAACGCCGTGCCCAGCGCGGGGTACGAGTTCACCAGCTGGCGCTCCAGGCCGGCCTTGCCGCCCCAGTAGCTGACACCAACGCCGGCACATTGCGCGTCATTGGCCGTCGCTGCCGTGCAGTCCGCGCCCGTGGACCAGGCTGCCACGCTGAGCATGCGGCCGCCGCCGGCCAGGTCCACGGCCTTGCGCATGGCCTTGACCGCGCCGGCGTAGCCGTCCAGTCCTTCGATCTCGTAGTCCACATCCAGCCCGTCGAAGCCGACATCCTTCATGATGTTGGCCAGCGCCGTGATGGTCGGGCCGCTGCCCGCATGGCCTTCGGCTGACAGGGTGCCCCAGCTGTTGTACGTGGCACCGCCCACGGCCAGCAGCACCTTGATGTTGCGGGCGTGCAGCACATCGATGGCGGCCTTGATGTCCGACGGACGGCCGTTGAAGTTGATGCCGGTGCCCGACCAGTTGTTGGCGCTCATGCCGCCCCAGCTGAAGTTGGGCTGCGCGAACGCGGCCACCACGTGGGTGTAGTTGGCCGGAATGCGCGCGAAGTTGCTGGCCTTGAACACCTGGTTCTTGGTCATGCCGGTGGCGTCAAACCAGTTGTCGCTCCAGGAAGGGTAATACACCGTGTAGACGCGGCCCGACTGGGTGGCCGACTTGGCCGCCGGGTCCGTCAGATCCGGGGACGGCGACGGCGCCGGGCTTGGTCCCGGCGCAGGGGTGGGCGCGGGGCCAGGCGCGGGCGCGGGCCCTGGCGAAGGCGCGCCGGCGCAGCTGCCGACCGGCGTCCACGGCTGTCCGGAGCCGGACGGACCGCTGCTGGTGGCGGGGTCATTGTTCTGCGTCCACCAGTTCGCCTTGTAGTTGGTGGTGGAGACGCTGGCGATGTCGCCACCGTTGTAGACCTTGCTGCTGGACCACACCGGCGCGCAGCTGCCGCTGGGTGCCGGCGCCGGGCTGGGCGACGGGCTCGGGGACGGTGCCGGGGTCGGGCTCGGTGTCGGCGACGGCGCCGGGGCCGTGCCGTTCACGGTGCCCAGGTCCGTCCACAACGCCGCATTGGTCGGGTTCCACCCGGTGCTGGCGTAGTCGGTCTGGTTCACCAGTGCGCGATACAGATGGCCGTTGTAGCTCACCACCGTGCCGGCGGCGTAGTACACGTCCGGTGCCCAGGCGGAATAGCTTTGGGCCGCCGCATGCAACGCAAAGGCCGCCGCGCTGATGGCAGCGAGCTTGCGCAGTTCGCGCAGGGGAATCCGTTTGATCGGGGAAGGCTTCATTCAGGAGCTCCTGTAGGACGTCGACACAGCCGCCACCTGCGCCCTCGCACGGCAGCGGCCACATGGGCGTCGCTGCCCGACGCGCGCCCAACATTGGCGGAGTGGTATCTCGTTGGTCTTCTGTTCGCCTCATGAAGGCAATACCACTTTGCTCCCACTGGTTGGCGATGCAGATAGGGGAATTCCCCAGCCGTGTGAGCAAAGGTTGCGGGCGGGTCCTTTCCCAGGCGGCCGCACATGCCGCCTGTTACGAAGCGGCGTCCCCTGTTTATGGCGCGTTCACGCCGCGCCACGGCAAAGCGGCGTGAGAGGCTGAAACGCTCCACGCAAAAAAGAACGGGGCCCCGAAGGGCCCCGTCGTCCGAGTGAGAATCGCCCGCACCTCTGCGGCAACGATTCACGCCATCAATCCCTGAGCATCATCTGACGTCAAGGGCGTGGCGCATGCACCAGCTCGAACTCCGGCGCATATCCCGCTTCGCTCCAGATCTTTTGCAAGGAGCCGTCTGACCGGGCCTGTTCCAGCTCATCCATGACCTGGGCACGTGACTTGCCGCCCGCAGCAGGCGGCGCGAAGGTCAAGTCACTGGACGTGTTCATACTGACCGACACGTCGGTATCACCCTGGGTGTTGGAATAGCTGACGGGCAGACCCATCGCCTCATCGAAATCAGGCGCATAGCCGGCTTCGCTATGGATCTTGGCGAGAGAGCCGTCTGCGTGTGCCTGCTCCAGCTCGGCGACGACTTGCTCACGGGACTTCGGGCCCGAGGCGATTTCTTCCTCCACCTGCGCGAACGCCGGAACGCTCATCGCAGCGGCAAAGGCCAAAACCCCCAGGGGAACATTCATAGGACGGAAGCGACGCATGAGAAATCTCCTTGTTGAAAGTCAGTCCATGGCGGCCGGGCCCCAAGACCCTGACCGTTGCGGCGGTGTTTTTCAACGCCATGGAGACCACTCTAGGCGCAGGCCCCCGACAAAACGCCGACCCTTGCATTACGGTTCCGTCATCTAACCGCATGGAATCGTCCTTCACGCAAGTGGGCTCCGCGCCGCCCAAGCCCTGGTGGCTGCGTCTGCGTATACCGGACGGTGTCGGGCCCCGCTTGTCCTTGTGGCTGGCCACCCAGACCTTCACCGGCCTTGCCCTTGTCTCGCTGGCTGTCTACCTGCTCACGGCAGCAGACCTGCGCGCCCGCCAGGACGAGGCGCTGCAACAGAACCGCGTTTTGCTGGAACACCTGCTGGAGGAGCACCAGGACACGCCCGCTGCGCAGCGCCTGAGGCGCCTGGACGAGTTCCTCGAAGTGCACCGGGATCTGCGGCTGACCTTGCGCGGTCCCGACGGCGCTGCCTTGTATGACCGCGCCGTTCACGCCGGCGGCCGCAGCCCGCAGGCACTCGCCGCAACTGGCCGCGCGCTTGCTTTCGAGACACCGCGTGGGCAGCGCGCGACGCTCTGGCTGGACACACGCTCTGACGACGCCTTTGTCCGTCGGCTGGGCATGACGCTGCTGGCGGCCTCGCTGATCGGGGCGCTGCTGGTCTCCGCGGGCAGCATGGTGCTGGTGCGCATGGCGCTGGCGCCGGTACGGTCCCTTGTCGACCAGACCCGGCGCCTGGCGGCCGATACGCTGCATGAGCGCCTGGATGGCAGCGACCAACCCGATGAGCTGCGCCCGCTGGTGCAGCAATTCAACGCGCTGCTGGAGCGCCTGAACCGCAGCTACACGCAGCTGGAAGGCTTCAATGCGGACGTGGCCCATGAACTGCGGACGCCCCTGGCCACCCTCATCACCGCCACCGAGCTGGCCATGCGCCAGCCCGGCGTGCCCGCTGGCACGCTGGACCAGTTGGGCTCCAACCTGGAAGAGCTGCGACGCATGGCCGGCATCGTGAACGACATGCTGTTCCTCAGCCATGCCAACAGCGGCGCCACCGCCCGGCGCCAACGTGTTCACAGTCTCGCCGCCCTCGCGCAAGACGTGGCGGAGTATCACGAGGCCGCCGTGGCCGAGGCCGGACTGACGCTGGCGATCGAGGGTGATGGCTCCGGAGAACTGGACGGGCCCTTGCTCAAGCGCGCACTGTCCAACCTCCTGGGCAACGCCACGCGCTATGCGGAGGCGGGCAGTACGCTGCGCGTGAGCATCGACAACGCCGGAGGAGGCCTTTTGCGCCTGTCCGTGACGAATGTCGGCCCCCCTATTCCCGCGGAACATTTGCCCAGGCTGTTCGATCGGTTCTACCGTGCGGACCCCTCGCGCACACGGGCCGCGGACCATCACGGGCTGGGCCTGTCCATCGTCGCGGCGATTGCACGCATGCACGGCGGCGCCCCGTTCGCCATGTGTTCACAGGGGCAGACCCGCATCGGCCTGAGCGTGGCCGGTGCAGACTTGCCAGCGCCCACCCGGCGGCACTGGCGCAGGCGGCGTTTCAAGAGCGCGACTCCCCATGCACCGGCCCAGCCGCGCCTTCATTGAGCAGCTCACTCCAGGCGCCGGGGCGGCACGGCCCCTACACTGCAGGCCCCCACCCACACCGCCCCGCGCGCAGACATGACCGATCGCCTCCTCCGCCTCGCCCAGCATCCCTGGGGGCAACGCCTGCTACGTGCCGTGAGGCTGCCGGAACCGCAGCGGCTTGCGCGTTGGCAGGAAGCCTATGGCAGCCAGGAACTGACCGGGCGACAGGTGCTCTTGATCGGTATCGGCGCGTCGCCTTTGCTGACGCTGCTGTCCCAGGACGTCGCGGCCGAAGGCGGCGTGCTGGTGACGGATCCCATGGCCAAGGTCGCCACGCTCGTGGTCGACGCATCCGAAGTTGAGACGCTGGATCACCTGCATCAGCTGTTTCGGCAGGTCCAGGCCGCGCAGGCGCGGCTGATGGCCGGCGGCCGTGTGCTGCTGCTGGCCGCCGATTCCGAAGAGGTGGCGTCCGCCCCACACGCCGCCATGGCACATGCGCTTCAGGGTTTCGGCCGGTCCTTGGCCAAGGAACTCGGCCGCCGGGGCAGCACGGCCAATACCCTGCTGCTCACCCCCGGCGCGAGCCAGGCCCTGTCGGGTGCTCTGCGCTTCTTCGGCACGGACCGGTCCGCCTATGTGTCCGGCCAGGTGCTGCGATGGCGCGGGGCATCTCCGGCAGAGGCAGCGCCCGGTACGCTCGGGGACAGCGCCGACGCGCCTGACGCCGCCGGCAGGCGGCTGGCGGTCGTCACGGGCGCTGCGGGCGGCATTGGCGCCGCCACGGTGGCCCGACTCGCACGCGACGGCTTCAGGGTGCTGTGCGTCGACATCCCCGCGGCTGGCGATGCCCTGGCGGTCACCGCAGCGGCCGCGGGAGGCGACGCGCTCGCCTTGGATCTCACTCACTCCGACACGCCGGCCGCGCTTGCAGCGGCCGTGGCAGAGCGGGGCGGCGTCGATCTGATGGTGCACAACGCAGGGATCACACGCGACCGCACCTTGGGGCGCATGAGCGCGGCGGAATGGGACAGCGTCCTGGCCGTGAACCTTGGCGCCATTGCGTCCATCGATGCAATGCTGGATGCACGCGGCTTGTTGCGCCCCGGTGCTCGCGAGGTCTGCCTGTCCTCCATCAGCGGCATTGCCGGCAACGCCGGGCAGACGAACTACAGCGCGAGCAAGGCCGGCTTGATCGGCTATGTGATGGCACGCGCGAAGGCCCTGCGGCAACGCGGCATCACCGTCAACGCGGTGGCACCGGGCTTCATTGAAACCCCGATGACGCAGCGCATGCCGATGATGATCCGCGAGGCCGGCCGCCGCCTGAACTCGCTCAAGCAAGGCGGCCGCCCGGAGGACGTGGCCGAAGCGATTGCGTTTTTGGCCACGCCTGAGGCACAGCCCCTGTCAGGGACTGTGCTGAGGGTCTGTGGTCAATCGCTGCTGGGCGCCTGAGCGGCCCACGCCTGCCTGGGCTACACGTATCCCAGAAGCAGCAGCACCAGCAGGATGACGACTACCAGGCCCAAGCCGCCGCTGGGGACGTAGCCCCATTCACGGCTGTGGGGCCAGGTAGGCAGCGCGCCGATCAAAAGCAGGATCAGGATCACGAGCAGGATGGTGCTGATCATGTGGACTCCATTCGAATTGTTGTGAAGACAGGGAAGAACCCGGCCGTTCATGGCAAGGGCTGTGCCCACGGCCAGGCGCGAGCCCGGCTGCGTCGCGCCAATCCGTCCATCGCCCGGGCTCTGGCTGGATTGCCTCCCACAGGCGCGGGGTTTGCCCTTCAGGGCCATGCCCAAGCCCCAAGCCCGCCCTCGCCAACCCACTGACCGAGCCCTCCAACAGCAACTGCGCCGCTTCGGCCTGCACCATTGGCGCCCCGGACAGCAGGAGGTGGTGGACCGCGTGATCAAAGGGCTGAACACGCTGGCGGTGATGCCCACGGGTGCCGGCAAGTCGCTGTGTTTTCAGTTACCCGCCAGCTTGCTGCCCAACAGGACGCTGGTCGTGTCTCCGCTCATCGCCTTGATGCAGGACCAGTGCGAGCGCTTGCAGGCCCTGGGTGTCTCGGCCGTGCAGTTGCACAGCGGCCTGGATGCCGCCACGCTGAAGCAGCAGAACGAAGCGGCGCTGGACGGCAGCGCCAAGGTGGTGCTGGTGACGCCGGAGCGCCTGGCCGACGAATCCTGGCTGCAGGCCTTGGCGGCGTCCGGTCCGACCGACCTGCTGGTCGTGGACGAAGCCCATTGCATTTCGGAGTGGGGCCATGATTTCCGGCCCGCCTTCCTCAAGATCGGCGACGCCGTGCAGCAGCTCGGGCGGCCGACGGTGCTCGCGCTGACGGCCACGGCCACCGACGAGGTGATGGCCGACATCGCCGAGCAGCTGCGCATTCCGCGCAGCGGGTGCCTGGCGGCCAGCAGCTTTCGCCCCAACCTGCGCTATCGGGTGGAGCCCCTGGCCGACGAGCAGGACAAGCGCGAGCGTCTGCTGAAGCGGGTCTCGGAACGTGAAGGCGCCTCCATCATCTACACCTCCACCGTCAAGGCCGCGGAGAGCGTGCACCAGGCCCTTCGGGACGCCGGCCAGGAAGCCGTGCTCTATCACGGGCGCCTGCGCGCGGCGCTGCGCCAGCAGGCGCAGGACGAGTTCATGTCCGGTCGCGCGCCCATCATGGTGGCCACCAACGCATTCGGCCTGGGTATCGACAAGGCAGACATCCGCCAGGTGATCCACTACCAGTTGCCGGCGGGCCTGGATGTCTACTACCAGGAGTCCGGGCGTGCAGGCCGAGACGGCGAACCCGCGGACTGCACGCTGCTGTTCGTGCACAGCGACAAGGCCGTGCAGCAGTTCTTCCTGAACGGGCGCTATCCACGGCCGGACGACGCGCAGGCGCTGCAGGAGGCGCTGCGCACCGACGCGCCCGCAGGCGAAGATGGCGTCTCCACCTGGACGCTGGAAGCGCTGCACGAACGGCTCAAGCGCCCCCTCAACAAGCTCAAGGTACTGATCGGCCTGCTGGAGCGCGAAGAGTGGCTGGAGCGCGACGAGCATGGCGGCTTTCGACTCACGGATCCGCCCCCCGGCGATGCCGCCGCACTGGCTGAAGTGCTGCAGCGTTATGAAGACAAAGGGGAGCAGGACCAGCAGCGACTGGAACAGATGGTGTTCTATGCCCAGACCGGCATGTGTCGCTGGCAGGTGCTGCTGGAGGCCTTTGGCGAGGGCCAGTCCTTCCACCGCTGCCATGGTTGCGACAACTGCCGGCGCATCGATGCGCACCAGCAGGAACTGCGGCTGCGAGAGGCTGTGGCCGATGCCGCGGCGGAGGTGGACGCGGAGAACGAGAACGTCACCGCCAGGGCCGCGGGAGGCACCGGGGCCAGCCGCCCCGCAGAGCCGGAGACGGCAGGCGCATCCGGTGGATCTCCGGCAGGCACCGCGGGCGTCGGCGCGGGGACGACCCCGGACGGGAGCGGCCCGGGCGCCGCTGCCCAGCCCGCCGTCCAGCCCGGCGACATCGTTCGGGTGCCGCGCTATGGCATTGGCGAAGTGGTCAGTGCCAGCACCGAGAGCGTGACGGTCGCGTTCGGTCGCGAGAAGCGCAATTTCCTGCCGTCGTTTGTCCGCAAGGCGCGCGTTCCCAAGCCTCGCAAGGCCGCATGAGGCCGGCGCCGGCGGGCGCCCGCTTGCCTAGAGCGCCCGCTGGGCCACCACCTCGGCGATGGCCAAGGAGGCAGTCAAGCCCGGCGATTCAATACCGAAGAGATGAAAGAGGCCGGCGATGCCGTGCTGTTGCGGGCCTTGCAGCACGAAGTCCTGTGCCGCGTCGCCCGGGCCGCTGATCTTGGGCCGTATCCCCGCATAGGCGGGTTGCAGCGCGTGGTCCGCCAGCCCCGGCCAATAGCGCCGGATGGCGCCGTAAAACACATCGGCGCGGCGCGGGTCGACGCGGTAGTCGATCTGGTCGACCCATTGCACGTCAGGCCCGAAGCGGGCCTGCCCCCCGAGGTCCAACGTGAGATGCACGCCCAGCCCGCCTGGCTCGGGCACCGGATAGATCAACCGCGAGAACGGGGATCGCCCCTGGAGGCTGTAGTAGTTGCCCTTGGCCAGGAACAACGGCGGCACGAGCGCGGCGGGCATGTCCGCGAAGGCAGCGGCCACCGCTTGAGCGCCCAGCCCGGCCGCATTGATGACAAGGCCCGCGCTGATCTCCATGGGAGAGTCTCCGCCGACCTTCAGCACCAGTCCTTCGGCACCGGGCTCGCCGCTTTCGACCGGCGCATCAAACGCCACCATGCCTCCCGCGGCTTCCAGGTCTCCGCGAAGGGCCAGCATCAGGCCGTGGCTGTCGATGATGCCGGTGGAGCCGCTCTCAAGCGCCGCCACGCAGCGCAGCGCAGGCTCCACGGCCATGGCCTGCGCGGGCGTCAGCATCGTCAATGCGTCCACGCCGTTGCGCCGGCCGGTGCCGGCCAGCTGTTCGAGCGTTGCCAGCTGGTCGGCGGCCGTAGCCACGATGTATTTGCCGCAGCGGCGATGGGCGATGGCGCGGGCGGCGCAATACTCGTAGAGCAGCGCCTTGCCTCGCACGCACAGTTCAGCCTTGAGCGAGCCCGGCGGGTAGTAGATGCCGGCATGGATGACCTCGCTGTTGCGCGAGCTGGTCCCGGTGCCAATATCCAGCGCCTGCTCAAGCACCAGGGTTTCAAGGCCGCGCTGCGACATCTCGCGCGCAACAGCCAGGCCGACGACGCCGGCGCCAATCACAATGCAGTCCACACGCTCCATCTGGCTCCCATCCTTGCGCTGATTATCGGGCCGCCATACCGCTGTTCGCAAAGGTGTGACGGCCTGGGAGGGGCCAGGGCGCGACGTGCGCGCCGCGCCTGCGCCTACGCTCAGAAGCTGTGCTTGATCCCGGCGGCCACGCCGTTCTGGGAGCCGCCAACCACCGGCGCGCCACCGGAGGCTGCATTGCTGACGCTCAGCGCCAGCGCACCGTCATTGTCGATGCGGCCGACCGTGGCGTAGAGCGCCGTGCGCTTGGAGAGCGTGTAGGTCCCGCGCAGGGCCAGCAGCGTGGCCTGGTTGGGGCTGTCCTTGTAGTCCAGCTTGAACAGTTCTGCCTCCAGCAGGATCTGTGGGCTCAACGAATAGCCGCCGCCCACATACCAGAGGTTGCTGTCAGGCGTGGTGGCGCTGCCTTCGTTGCGGCGGTTGATCAGCCCCGCGCCCACCTTCCAGTCGCCCCACTTCGCCCAGGCCGCCACGCTTGCGCGGCGGTCGGTCAGTGCGCCGCTGGTCAGCCCGGCGAAGGCTCCGGTGCCACCGCGGATCTCATCCACCGCCGCCACCGCGCCCCAGGACGCAGTGTCGTACTTGACCATCGCGGACCACTGGCGACACGCCTTCGAGTCGGTCGCGCTTTCACCGGCGCAATTGGTTCCCGCAGGGGTCGGCCCCGCGTTGACCGCGTCGCGGCCCGGGCTGAAGGTGGCGCCCAGCGTCCAGCCCTGGAACGTGCCGCGCCAGGCAATGGCGTTGTCCACCCGGGCATTCGGCAGGTAGCTGTCCAGCGAGCCGGAGCCGAACATGGCTGGGCCCAGCAGGTCCGCATCAAGCTGCGACCAGTACAGCATGGAGTACTGGCGGCCGAGCGCCACGGTGCCGAAGTCACCGCTCAGGCCCACATAGGCTTGACGTCCCCAGACGCGGCCGCCCTGGTTCAAGGTGCCACTGTCAACGCCGATGCCCTGCTCCAGCACGAACACGGCCTTCAGCCCGCCGCCCAGGTCCTCCGTACCCCGCAGTCCCAGGCGTGACGGCAAGGAGCCCGTCAGGCCCGGCATGCGCGTCAGGCCATCGCCTCCCGTCCCGACGTTGCTGAGATGCTCCACCGACGCATCGATCAGGCCGTAAATGGTGACGCTTTGCGCCCGTGCGCCGCCGCTGGCCACGCACAGCGTGGTGCAGACGGCAACGAGCCCCGCGCTGGCACACAGGCGGGTCATGTTGGATGTCTTCATAGGTCTCCTCGAAGGGGTGGATGGAACTTTGTCGGCCGGGGACCTCGCGGTGTCCTCTGGTGCGGCCGTTGACGCATCGCTGTTTCGGCATCACGCCGCCGCGATGTGCCGCTTCAGGACGGTTCCTTTTGTGGGCTGGCCCAGTCCAGTTGCCCGGCATCCTTCCCGGCCACGGAATACAGCGCCCTGGTGTTACGGGTGGCCTGGAACTGCTCCAGCGATTCGCCACGCATGGCGGCGTAGATATGCAGGTTGGAGACGCCGATCACCGCACCAAGCTTCTCCAGCATGAAGAAGATGACCCCGTAATGGATCAGGGCGCGCCAGTCGCGCCGACGGATGAGGTCGCGCTCCTCGTCCGAAAGCCCTGCCCGCTGGAACTCGGCCTCGGGCGCCTGCAAGAAGGCCGCGCGCCGCTCGGGCAGCACGAGGTCGTGGAGAAAATGGTTGATGCGGTAGGCCTTGACGCTGAGGGCCAGCGTGAACGGATAGGTGCCGGGCAGCGCCTCGATGCCAGCCAGCTGAGCGCCGATATGCGCGGCCTGCCGGTCGCGTTCCGATGCCGAAGGCGCCCCGGCCTCGTTCTCGAATATCGCGGTGGCGATGCCGGTCATCGACGGCAGGTAGTAACTGCGATGCAGGCAGTTCACCCGTGCGGACAAGGCGCCGCGCATCACCAGCCACATGATCACCTCGGCGCCTTCCAGGCCGCCCAGTTGCGCGTACTGTGCATGGGTCATTCCGGCCAGGCGCTCGGGGTCCTTCTCCAGCAGGTCCAGGAATTCCTGGTCCCAGGCCGTATTGTTGAAACCGGCCCGTTCGCCGTGCACCTGGTGGGACAACCCGCCGGTGGCCACGATGGCGACCCGCAGGTCTTCGGGATAGCTCTCAATGGCGCGCCGCAGGGCCTGGCCGAGCTTGTAGCAGCGGCGTGCGGTGGGGATCGGAAACTGGAGCACACCGACTTGCAGCGGCACCATGCGGACCGGCCAGCCGTGCGCGGGCGACGGCGCGTGATCCACCAGCATGGACAGCGGCGAGAAGCAGCCGTGGTCGAGCGCACGGTGCTGGAAGAAGGACATGTCGAACTCGTCGGCCATGAGGCTTTGGCCGAGGTGGGCAGCGAAAGCCGGATGCCCCTTCACGGCGGGCAGGTCCCGTGCGCCGGCACCTTCGTCCGCCACGGCCCATTCGTCGCCCACGCCCAGGGTGAACGCGGAGTAGTGGTCGAAGAAGAAGGAGGTGACGTGGTCGTTGTAGATGAACAGCAGCACGTCCGGTTTGCGGCTGTCCAGCCACTCACGCACCGGATCGAAGGCCTCGAAGATGGGCGCCCAGGTCGGGTCGGCCCGCTTGTCGCGGTCGAAGGCAAATCCGATGGTGGGCGTGTGGGAGGCGGCGATGCCGCCGATGATGACTGCCATGATGCTGATCTTTCGTTGGAGGAGCAGTCTAGAAATGCCCCTCCCCCGGCGTCAGATGGCGCACCCTGCGGGGCGATAACGTGCCGTTATCATGGTTCACCATGAAGCTGACCAACCTCAAGGCGCTGGTCGCTGCCGTCGAAGAAGGCAGCCTGCGCGGCGCTGCGCGGCGCATCGGCGTTTCGCAACCAGCACTGACGAAGATGATTCGCGAGCTGGAGCGCGAACTCGCCACCACCTTGTTGCTGCGCAGCACCACCGGCGTGCTGGCCACTGCCCAAGGTATGGTGCTCTATGAGCGCGCCATCGCCGCACAGCGGGAACTGGCGCATGCGATGGACCAGATCCAGCAACTGGGGGGCCGCATGACCGGCACCCTGGCCATCGGCGCGGTGCCATTGGCGGTCATGCTGCTCGTGCCGGAGGCGCTACGGACCTTTGGCGCCGAGTTTCCCGAGATCCAGTTGCGCATCACCGAGGAGCTCTACATCGCCCAGCTCACCCGCCTGCGCAAGGGCGAGGTGGATATTGCGCTGGGCCCGCTGCCTGAACACCTGCCGTCGGGCGAATTCACGGTCGAGCCCCTGATGCCGATCGACATGGTGATCGTCGTGGGCAAGGGTAATCCGCTGCGTCGCGCAAAGACCCTGGTGGAACTGAACGATGCCCCTTGGGTCTACACCGGTGCCACGGCGGAATCGGGCTATGCGCGAACCCTCTTTGAAAGCCATGGGCTCAAACCACCGCCAGCGGGCGCCCTGGTGAATTCGACCTTGGGGCTGTTGTCCATCATCGCCAGCGGCAACTGCGTCGGGCTCATGCCTCAGCAGATTGCCGCGCACCCCTTTGCCATGCAGCATCTGGAAGTGGTCCGAGTGGCCGAGGGGCCATTGCGGCTGACCATCGGTGCACTGGCCCGTGCGGATGCGGCGCTCAAGCCGAGCGTGCGCCATTTCCTGGCCCATCTTCACCGGGCCGCCCACCATCTGGCGGGCACCCAGCGCTTCTGATCAACGCTCGGCGGGCCCGGAGGCTGACCGCTGCACATCCGGAGGCATCTTGCCCAGGCTCCGCACTGGATAAGGCTGGAACAGGTCACTGCCTGCCCACGCGGGCACGGGAATGTCGGTGCCAACGACCGGCCCGTAGCTGTCCGCATCGTTCACATCGCCCTGCCCCTTGTATCGCGCCCGCATCGGATACGGATACACCGGGCGGGTGCGCGGCACGACTGCCACCGTGGCCGCCAACGCCGGCCTGTGTGGCGGCGGTCCTGCGTCGTCCGGCCCACCCGCCCGCGCCGACGAGGCCCGACCCTCGCCCTCGGGCCCCGACCCCGGCGGGACAGCGGGACGGCCTTGCGGCTGGCCAAAGCCATTGGGCCGTTGACCCGGGGGCGGCGTGCTCGCCACCACGCCCATGGGCGCCACGCCTCGCTCCACCCAGGCCATCAGGGGTGTGAGCAAGTCGATGGTGCTGGGCCCCTCGCCCCCCGAGCAGTGATGGACACCTGGCAGCAGATACAGCCGTTCAAAGGCCTGGGCAGCGGTTTCACCCATGTGGCGCCGAACCGCCTGGTGATAGGCGATGCTGTTGAGCGGCGATATGTGCGGGTCGGACCAGCCATGCCAGAGCACCAGCTTGCCGCCGCGCGCGGCGAAGCGCGACAGGTCGGGGTTCGTGGCATCAAACAGAGGATGTCGGGGCCGGAGCAGGTCAAAGGTGGCACGGTCAAAGCGCAGATCCGCCAGCGTGAATCCAGGCGGCGGATCTGTCTCGAACACCAGATGGCGCAGCGCCTGCAGGGCGATGCGTTCGCTGAAGATCGGCTCGCTGGCCGTGCCCGGCACGAACACGCCGGCCCAGGCCGGTTCGGACCCCGGCTGCGGGCCGCCGGCCGTCAGCCGCTCGCCCGTCTGTGGGTCGCGGGGACCTTCGTAGAGCTGGCGCGCCGTCTCGGCTTCGCTGCGGCTCAGGCATTGCAGGCCCTGCTTGTCGTCGTCGCGTGGACATTGCACCGAGGCCGGGTCGAACTTGCACAGCCGCGGATCGGCGATCAGCCCGTCGATCTGGCCGTCCAGCCCGTCGCATTGCTTCAGGACGGCCTGGTGAAGGACCGCCAGCCGGGGCGCCGTCAGGACCGCCTGCCCCTGCGGCCCGGTGTTGGCCCGTGCCTGCCAGCCGTGATAGAGGCTGTTCTGAACCTGGAATGCAAGCGCCGGGGCGCCGGCCAGGACGCCGTCGAAGTCGTCCGGGTAGCGCTGCGCCTCAACCAGGGCCTCGCGGCCGCCGTCAGAGCAGCCGCTGAAATAGGAAAATCGCTGCGAGCGCCCATAAAAGCGTTGAAGCAGCCGCTTGGCGGCCACCGCTGTGAGGTGGACCGCCCGATGCGCAAAGTCTTCCCGCTGGCGGGCGTCCTGGCCAAAACTGCCGTCGCTGTCCTGGTGGCCCATGTCGGTCGACGCGAGCACGAAGCCGCCTTGCGACAGCGTGAGACAACCCTGCGCCGCGCCCACCTCCATCCCGATGCGCCCACACAGCCCGCCGCATCCCACCTGGAGATACCGCTGCGTCCAGCTGCCCAGGGGCAGCTCGACACGAAACTGGATGCTCGGTGCAAGGACACCTTCCACCACGCAGGCGGGCAGCCCCTGGCTGGTGCCGGTCACCGCGCGGGTGATGCGGCTCCCCGCGCCGCCGATGTCGGCCAGGGCCGTACTGGTCAGTGCCGCGCAGGAGGCCACCGGCGTGACGACCTGAAGCGCCAGGCCAGCGGCCGGCGGCGCAGCAGGCAAGGCGCCCGGAGGGACGCGGGCAGGTGCTTGCGTCGGCGCGGGCCCCGGCCCCGGCAGCGCATCTGGCGCCGCGGATCGGCTGGATGCACCGGACGCGCTCGCTGCGCTGTCCAGCATCAGCCGGTTTGCCGGCGCGGCCCGGGTGGGCACTGCCGTCATGAGCACGAAGGCGGCCAGCGCCGCTGCTGCCCACCAGATCACGGCGCGCCACGCTCGGGCCCGACGCCGCGATGACGGGCCGAAGGATTGGGAAATCTGGGTCATGATGCGGGCATCTTCTCCACGCCCGCCGTGGGCGTCAACGACAGCCCGGCACGCCTTCCCGTTTGCCGGGGACAGTCCGCGGCATGTGCGCCACAGCGCTACCGCAGCTTTACGTCCCGATGCACGGCAGCTGCCGCTGCCTGACGAAAGCGAGCGGCCGACACGTACGACGCCCTCGCCCGCGCATCATTCAACCGAGGGAGTCTGGCTCACCAGCCGCATCAGCAAGGCGGCCGTTCGCTGCATCAGCGGCGTGGCCCGCTTGCTCGTGGGCGTGACGAGGCACAGCGTGTTCTGGATGTCGGACCGGGCCAGCGGCGTCACCACCAGCCGCTCCGGATGCTCAACGATGCGCAGCGCATCCTCGCCCAGTGCCGCATGGCCAATGCCGGCGGCCACGCAGTCCAGGATGGCGGGCACGCTGGACACTTCCCACCGCACCTCCAGCTGTACCCCAGCCATGGCGGCGGCTTGCTCCATCAAGGTGCGAAACACATGCCCGCGCTGCGGCATCACCAGCGGGAACTGCGCCAGTTGCTTGAGCGTGGGCGGCTTGGCAGGTGCCTCGTTGCGAGGGCTCACCAGGCACAGACGCTCCTTGCGCAGCGGCAGGATTTCGAGTGCCGGCACGGGCTCCGGGTTGTAGACCAGCGCCAGGTCGGTACGGCCGGTGAGGAGCCACTCGGTCAGGTGGACCGAAAAACCTTCAGTGATGGCCAGCCGCGCCTGCGGCATGTCCTGCTGGAAAGCGCGGATCAACGGCAGCGTGTGCAGCCGTGCCAGCGTGGGCGGCATGGCAATGGTGATCTGCCCCACCGGCTCGCTGCGCTGCGCGCGCAGATCTTCCTTGGCATGGCTTACCAGGTTGAGAATGTCCTGCCCGTGCTGCAGCAGCCGGCGCCCGGCTTCGGTCAACTGGACGCCGCGGCCGTTGCGCAGCAGCAGCGTCTCGTGCAGTTCCGTCTCCAGGGCTCTCACCTGGCGGCTCAATGCCGGCTGAGCAACGCCCAGCACCAGGGCCGCCTTGCTGAAACTGCCATGTTCGGCCACATGGACAAAAGTTTCGAGTTGGATGAGGTTCATGCCTGCATGATCGCATGCCATGCCGGTTGGGAATATCAGCTAGTAGGAGCTAGAACTGGATTGATGGGGCCGACCAGCCCAGAATCGGGCGCAGTTCAGTTGCCGGACCTGCCTGCCGTGACCGCTTCCCTTGTTGGCATCTCTTCCATGGCCACCCGCCAGGTGCTGTCCGCGCTGGCCGCTGCCTGCGACGCCGCGACGGGTCTGGCGCTGCGCATCGAATCAGTGGGAGGCGTGGATGCAGCCAGGCGCGTCGCCGCCGCCGAACGCTTCGACCTTGTCGTGCTGGCGGAGGACGCGATGCAGCGGCTGGCTGACGGCGGCCATGTGCTGGCGGACAGCCGCCGCGTCATTGTTGAGTCGCCGATGGTGGTGGCGGTGACGGCGGGCATCGCCCCGCCCGACATCTCGACGCCCGATGCCTTGCGTCAGGCCCTGTGCGAGGCCGCCGGCATCGGGTATTCCACCGGACCCAGCGGCACGGCGCTGCTGCAACTGCTGGAGCGGTGGCAACTGCGGGGCGCACTGGGCGACCGCCTGCGCCAGGCGCCACCCGGCGTACCGGTGGGGTCCTTCATTGCGCACGGCGACGTCTCGATCGGCTTTCAGCAGCTCAGCGAACTGCAACAAGTGCCGGGCATCACCGTTCTCGGGCCCATGCCAGCAGGGCTGGAGATCATCACTCGTTTCGTGGGTGCCGTGGCGGCAACCAGCGCCGACCCGGCAACGGCTCGCCGGGTGCTGGATTGCCTCGTCGATACCCGCCATGACGATCTCAAGCGTCAGCACGGGATGACGCCACCAGGCCCGGCCTGACAGCCCGGGACGCCAGGGCCCCATCCAACCCCATTCGTTTTTGCACCTTCACGAGCTTGATCCAGATGTCCACACTCAAGCCCCTCATCATCGACGTCCACGGCCACTACACCACCGCGCCCGCCGCGCTGGGAGCCTGGCGCGACCAGCAGATTGCCGGCCTGAAAGACCCCAGCCAGGCACCTCGCCCCTCCGACCTCAAGATCAGCGATGACGAGCTGCGCGAGTCCATCCTCAGCAACCAACTGGCAAAGATGAAGGAACGCGGCAGCGACCTCACCATCTTCAGCCCCCGCGCCAGCTTCATGGCGCACCACATTGGCGATTTCCAGACCTCGGCCACGTGGGCCGCCCTGTGCAATGAGCTGTGCTACCGGGTGAGCCAGTTGTTCCCGGACCATTTCATCGGCGCGGCCATGCTGCCGCAAAGCCCCGGCGTGGATCCGGCGACCTGCATCCCCGAGCTGGAGAAGTGCGTCAAGGAGTACGGCTTCGTCGGCATCAACCTGAACCCCGACCCTTCCGGCGGCCATTGGAACAGCCCGCCCCTGACCGACCGTCATTGGTATCCCATTTACGAGAAGATGGTGGAGTGGGACATCCCCGCCATGATCCATGTCTCGACCAGCTGCAATGCCTGCTTCCACACCACGGGCGCCCACTACCTGAATGCCGACACCACGGCCTTCATGCAATGCCTCACCGGCGACCTGTTCAAGGACTTCCCCACTCTGAAGTTCCTGATCCCGCACGGTGGCGGCGCCGTGCCCTACCACTGGGGCCGCTTCCGCGGCCTGGCACAGGAGATGAAAAAGCCGCTGCTCGATGAACACCTGCTGAACAACATCTTCTTTGACACCTGCGTCTACCATCAGCCCGGCATTGACTTGCTGGCGCAGGTGATCCCGGTGAAGAACGTGCTGTTCGCCTCGGAGATGATTGGCGCGGTGCGCGGCATCGATCCAACCACTGGCCACTACTACGACGACACCAAGCGCTACATCGAGGCCACGCCCCACCTCAACGACGAGGAGCGCTTCCAGATCTATGAAGGCAATGCCCGCCGCGTGTTCTCCCGGCTGGACGCTGCCCTGAAGGCCAAAGGCCTGTAATCACTGCCCACAAGGACTCTCCATGTACGAACTCGGTGTCGTCTATCGCAACATCCAGCGCGCGGACCGCAAGGCCGCCGACGGGCTCGGCCATTTCGGTTCCGCGACCGTGCACGAGGCCATGGGCCGCGTGGGCCTGCTCAAGCCCTACATGCGCCCCATCCAAAGCGGCGTGAACGTCTCGGGGACAGCCGTGACGGTGCTGCTGCATCCCGGCGACAACTGGATGATGCATGTGGTGGCCGAGCAGATCCAGGAAGGTGACGTGGTGGTGGCGGCCTTGACGGCCGAGTGCACCGACGGCTACTTCGGCGACCTGCTGGCCAGCTCCTTCAAGGCACGCGGCGCCCGGGCGCTCATCATCGACGCCGGTGTGCGGGACGTGCGCACGCTCAACGACATGGGCTTTCCCGTATGGAGCAAGGCCATCTCGTCCAAGGGGACCATCAAGGCCACGCTGGGCTCCGTCAACATTCCGGTGGTCTGTGCAGGGGCGCTGGTCACGCCGGGGGACGTCATCGTGGCCGATGATGACGGGGTGGTGAACGTGCCCGCCGCCCTGGCGGTCAAGACGCTGGAGGCCGCGGCTGCTCGCGAAGCGCTCGAAGGCGCCAAGCGGGAACAGCTGGCTGCAGGCGTCCTGGGCCTGGACATGTACAAGATGCGCGAGCCGCTGGCCAAGGCAGGCCTGCGCTACATCGACTGACGAGCAGTCGGTGGACCCCAAGGGGCCCCAGCAGTCCGGGCGGCCATTCACGTGACGAGAACACACGGAGACACGCACGATGAGAGTTCCCCAAGACCTGCCCCGCCGCGCCGCCCTCGCGGCGGGGCTCGGACTGATGGCAGCGGCTGCGGCGCCGGCGCTGGCCCAGGCGCCGGCCCAGTCCGCGACCGACTGGCCCACGCGCCCGGTGCGCATCCTCACGCCCTTCCCCGCTGGCGCCGGTCCTGAAACCGTGGCCCGCATGGTGGCCGAGAAGCTGCAGAAGAAATGGGGCAAGCCGGTCATCGTGGAGAACAAGCCAGGCGCCAACGGCTTCCTGGCCATCGACACCTTCAAGCGGGGCGCCCAGGACGGCCACGACCTGATCCAGCTGGACAACGTGCATCTGGTCGTCTATCAGCATCTCTTCAAGAAGCTGCCCTATGACCCGGTGAAGGACTTCGATCCCATCACACCCTTGTTTCGGACCTATTTCTTTGTCGGCGTGCCGACGAACAGCCCCTACAAGACGGTGGGTGACATCGTGGCCGATGCAAAGGCGCGCCCCGGCGCGCTTAACTACGGCTCCTGGTCGGTCGGCAATCCTGTGCACCTGGGTTCCGCCCAACTGGAGGCCATGACGCAGACGCAGATGCAGCACGTCATCTACAAGGAGACGTCGATGCTCTATACCGCCGTGGCCAACGGTGAGCTGAACTTCGCCCTGGGCTCGATGGCGACGGCAGGACCGCTGCAGCGCGCCGGCCGCATCCGCTTCATTGCCGTGACCGCGCCCAGGCGCCACCCGGCCTTCCCGGACCTGCCAACCGTCGCTGAATCCGGCGGGCCCGCGGGTTACGAGGTCACCGGCTGGACCACCATCGCCGCGCCGCGCCATCTGCCCAAGGCCGTGGCCGACAAGATCCAGCGGGACATCCAAGCCGCCTTGGCCGAACCGGACATCAAGGAACGCTACGCGACGTTCGGCTATGACCTGTTCCCGACCACGCGGGAACAGTTCGACGCGTTCATGGCCACCGAATCGGCCAAATACGCCGACATCGTCAAGCGCTTCAACATCGCACTGGACTGAACGCGGGCCGTCGCCGGCCGGCGGGCCGGCACCCGCCAACGGCGCTCCTGCCACCACATTGACCGAGCTGCTTCCATGCCTGATTCCCCTGCCCCCCTGAGCACCGAGGGCGCCTTGCGCATCGGCCTTGTTGGTTACGGCGAGGTCGGCCGCATCCTCGCGGAAGACCTGCGCGGCGCGGGCCATGCGGTCGGCGCCTATGACGTGAAGCTGGAGTCCCCCTCGCCGCAGGCGGACGCCATGCGTGTGCATGCGGCGGCGCACGGCGTGGCGCTCAGCCCCTCGGCCACCATGGTGGCCACGGGGGTGGACCTTGTCATCAGCGCCGTCACGGCCAGCGAGACGCTCAATGCGGCCCGTGCGTGCGCGGCGGGCCTCACGGCCGGCACCTTCGTGCTTGACTTCAACTCCGCCTCGCCGGGCGCCAAGCGGCAGGCCGCCGAGGTGGTGGACGGACACGGCGGACGCTATGTGGAGGGCGCGGTGATGACCAGCGTGCCGCCCTATCGCATCCGTGTGCCACTGCTGCTGGGCGGGCCTCACGCCACCGCCGTGCTCCCGGTGCTTGAACGGCTGGGCTTTGCCGCCCGTGTGCACGACGAGCGACTCGGAGTTGCCAGCGCCACCAAGATGTGCCGCAGCGTCATGATCAAGGGCCTGGAGGCGATGGTGATCGAGAGCTTCACGGCGGCCCGCCACTACGGCGTGGAAGACGCGGTGGTGGCCTCGCTGCAGGAAACCTTTCCCGGCATCGACTGGGAGAAGCAGGCCGCCTATTTCTTCCAGCGCGTGATCCAGCATGGGCGCCGACGCAGTGAAGAGGTCCGGGAGGTCGCCGTCACGGTGCGGGAGGCCGGCCTCGTGCCCTGGAGCGCCGACGGCACCGCGGAACGTCAAGCCTGGATGGCCGACCTGGCGGACAGCGGCCTCTTTGGCGACAAGACCGCCGAGGGCTTCGCCCGCAGCGAGGACTGGCGGCTGGAGGCCGACCGCCTGCTGGCCCACGTGGCCAAGGCGCCCGGCCAGGACGATTGAGCGTTCATTCTGGAGATGCATTCATGAGCCTTCCCGAAGGCCTGCCCACCACGGGCGGATTCACCAAGACCGCCGGCTGGCTCGACTGGTTCCAGCGGCCCAGCCGCCCGGCCTTCGCATTGCCGCCGGGCGCCGTGGACGCCCATTGCCACGTGTTCGGCCCGGGCGCGGAGTTCCCCTATGCGCCCGAGCGCAAGTACACCCCCTGCGACGCCGGCAAGGACCAGCTCTTTGCCCTGCGTGACCATCTGGGCTTCAGCCGCAATGTGATCGTGCAGGCCACCTGCCACGGTGACGACAACCGTGCCATGGTGGATGCCTGCCGCGCTTCCCAAGGCCGTGCCCGTGGCGTGGCCACCGTGCGGCGGGGCATCTCGGACGAGCAACTGCAAGGGCTGCATGACGCCGGCGTGCGCGGCGTGCGTTTCAATTTCGTCAAGCGGCTGGTGGACTTCACCCCGCGAGACGAACTCATGGAGATTGCCCAGCGCATTCACCGGCTTGGCTGGCATGTGGTGATCTATTTCGAGGCGCAGGATCTGCCCGAACTCTGGGACTTCTTCACCGCCCTGCCGACCACCGTGGTGGTGGACCACATGGGCCGGCCGGACGTGACCCAGTCGCCGGACGGGCCCGAGTTCGGCCTGTTCCTGCGCTTCATGCAGGAACACCCGCATGTGTGGAGCAAGGTCTCCTGCCCCGAGCGGCTGTCCGTGGCCGGCCCGCCGGCACTGCAGGGCCAGCGGCAGGCCTACCGCGACGTGGTGCCGTTTGCCCGGCGGCTGGTGGAGACCTTCCCCGACCGCGTGCTCTGGGGCACCGATTGGCCGCATCCCAACCTGAAGGACCACATGCCGGACGACGGCCTGCTGGTGGACTTCATCCCGCACATCGCCCCGACCGCGGACCTGCAGCGCCGCCTGCTGGTGGACAACCCGCTGCGGCTGTACTGGCCGGAGCTGGCGCGCTGACACGCGGCCGGGCCTTCCCGCGCGAGCCACTGCCTGACGAGGAGTTCTCATGCCACTGGACAAACCCTACCGGAACATTCCAGGCACCACCATCTTCGATGCGGAGCAGTCCCGCAAGGGCTACTGGCTGAACCAGTTCTGCATGTCGCTGATGAAGGCGGACAACCGTGCCCGCTTCAAGGCGGATGAGCGGGCCTACCTCGACGAATGGCCGATGACGGACGCCCAGAAGGCGGCCGTGCTGGCGCGCGACCTCAACGAATGCATCCGGCTGGGCGGCAACATCTATTTCCTGGCCAAGATCGGTGCGACCGACGGCCGCACCTACCAGCAGATGGCTGCGGGCATGACCGGCATGACGGAAGCGGCCTATCGGGAGATGATGCTGGCCGGAGGGCGTTCCCCCGAGGGCCACGGCCGTCCCGACAAGGCGGACGCCCCCGCCCCGGGCGACGTGCCCGGCACCCAGGGAGACACACGCTGATGGCCCGCATCACCGCCTCGGTCTATACCTCGCATGTGCCGGCCATCGGCGTGGCGATGGACACCGGCCACACCGCCGACCCGTACTGGCAGCCGCTGTTTGCCGGTTATGAGTTCTCGCGCCAATGGATGGAGGCGCAGCGGCCGGACGTGGTCTTTCTGGTCTACAACGACCATGCGAATGCCTTCAGCCTGGACGTCATTCCCACCTTCGCAATCGGCATGGCTGACAGCTACGAGCCCGCCGACGAGGGCTGGGGCCCTCGCCCGGTGCCGATGGTGCCCGGGCACGGCGAACTGGCTGCGCACATTGCGCAAAGCGTCATCCAGCAGGACTTTGACCTCACGCTGATCAACCGCATGACGGTGGACCACGGCTTGACCGTGCCACTCTCGCTGATGTTTGGCGCCCGAGACCCGATTGAAGGACGCTGGCCCTGCCCGGTGATTCCCTTTGCCGTGAACGTGGTGCAGTACCCGGTGCCGTCGGGCCGCCGGTGCTTCCAGCTGGGCCAAGCGATCCGGCGCGCGGTGGAGAGCTTCGACGAGCCGCTGAACGTGCAGATCTGGGGCACGGGCGGCATGAGCCACCAGCTCCAAGGGCCGCGTGCCGGCCTGATCAACCGGGCCTGGGACAACGCCTGGATGGACCGCCTGATCGAAGACCCGCAGGGCCTGGCCGACATGCCGCATGTCGAGTATGTGCGGGAGGCCGGCTCGGAGGGCATCGAACTGGTGATGTGGCTGATCGCCCGCGGCGCCATGGGCGACGCGGCGGGCGGCCCCCCGCCCCGGGTGGCGCACCGCTTCTACCACGTGCCCGCGTCCAACACGGCCGTCGGCCATCTCATCCTGGAAGAGACCGCGCGATAAGTCTCCTACAGCCCCTGCATGCCGGAGTTCCCATGACCAAGACCTTGAAACTCGCGCTGGCCGGTGCCGGCGCCTTTGGCCAGAAACACCTGGACGCCCTGCGCAAGATCCCGGACGTGCAGGTGGTGTCCCTGGTCAGCCGTGATCCGGACAAGACGCGGGAAGTGGCCAGCCAGTACGGCATCGACCATGCCACGACGGAACTCGATGAGGTGCTCAAGCGCCCGGAGGTGGATGCCGTCATCCTGTGCACACCCACCCAGATGCATGCGGCGCAGGCCCAGGCCTGCCTGAGGGCGGGCAAGCACGTGCAGGTGGAGATCCCGCTATGCGACAGCCTGACGGACGGTGAGGCCGTGGCCGCGCTGCAGCGCCAGACGGGGCTGGTGGCCATGGTCGGCCACACGCGGCGCTTCAACCCGAGCCACCAATGGGTCCACGAGAAGATCAAGGCCGGTGAGTTCAACATCCAGCAGATGGATGTGCAGACCTATTTCTTTCGCCGCACCAATACCAACGCGCTGGGCCAGCCCCGCAGCTGGACCGACCATTTGCTGTGGCACCACGCCGCCCATACGGTCGATCTGTTTGCCTACCAATGCGGCAGCCCCATCGTGCAGGCGCATGCCCTGCAGGGCCCTCGCCATCCGACGCTGGGCATCGCCATGGACATGAGCATCCAGCTCAAGGCGGCGAACGGCGCCCTGTGCACGCTGTCCCTGTCGTTCAACAACGACGGGCCGCTGGGCACCTTCTTCCGCTACATCGGCGACACCGGCACCTACATCGCCCGCTACGACGACCTGTTCAATGGCAAGGAGGAGAAGATCGATGTCAGCCAGGTGGACGTCTCGATGAACGGCATCGAGCTGCAGGACCGCGAATTCGTCGCCGCCATCCGGGAAGGCCGCGAGTCCAATGCCAGCGTGGCGCAGGTGCTGCCCTGCTATCAGGTCTTGCAGCGCCTGGAAGCGCAGCTGGAAGCCGACGCCTCGCGCGCCTCGCTTTGAGCCGGCGTGCCGGCCTGACACAAAGGTGACGCCGCCGGTCACCACGCCGCCACAATGCGGCTACGATCGCCCGGCATCCACACCTGCGTTCCATGGACCGGCTGCTCACCTCCCCGCCGCGCTCGCTGCGCAAACTCGCCACCTGGTTGGTGGTGACCAACATCATCGTCATCAGCGTCATCGTGATCGCGACGACGCTGGCCCTGCGCGCGAGCCGGCTGTCCGACCACACCCGTGCCCGCGAGACCACGGAGAACCTGGCCAGCACGCTGGCCATCGACATCGGCGCGGAGCTCAAGCAGGTGGACAACGCGCTGGCCACCATTGCCCTGCAGTACCGGCGCGCCAACCCGCGCGACCCGGATTTCAAGCATCAGGTGGAGCGGGCCATCGCCGACCAGCGCAGCCTGCTGCCCCAGGTGGACGTGATCCGCATCACCGATGCACAGGGCCGCGTGCTGTACGGGCTGGCGGCCGAGGAAGGGCAACTGGGCGTTGCGGACCGGGACTATTTCCAGCGGGCGCAAAAGGAGACCGGGCTGGTCATCTCCGAACCGCTGTACGGGCGGGTGTTCCGCAAATGGGGGGTCGTGCTGGCGCGCCGGCTCGACAACGCACGAGGGGAATTTGCCGGCGTGGTCTATACCGATCTTTCGACCGAGCATTTCGTCAGCAGCTTCAGCCGCCTGGCCATGGGCACCGAAGGCGCCATCTCCTTGCGCACCCAGTCGCTGCGGCTGGTGGCCCGCCACTCGGTGGCCGAGCCGGACAGCAGCCGCGGCATCGGCGAGGTGATCGTGTCAGACGACCTGCGGGTCAGCATGCGGCAAGACCCGGCGCGCGGAGCCTATTTCACCCGCACCCGCATCGACAACATTGAACGGATCACCGCCTATCGGGCCGTTCGGGACTATCCCCTGATCGTCTTCGCCGGTTCGAGCACCGCGGATTTCCTCTCCGCCTGGCGCGGCGAGGTGCAGCAGCAGGTGTTGCTGGCCGGCCTGGTGATTTGCACGGTCCTGGCCTGTTCGGTGGTGGTGTACCGGCAGCAGCGGCGGGAGCAGCGGGCGCGTGAGCAGATTGCCCTCCTGGCCCGCGAACAGAACCTCATGCTGGACAACGAGCTGGTGGGCATGGCGCGTGTGCGCAACCGCATGGCCATCTGGAAGAACCGGGCGCTGGACCATATTTTTGGCTTCAGCGGGGGCGAAATCGTCGGCAAACCGTCGCGCGCGCTCTATCTCGACGACGAATCGCACGAGCAGATTGGCGCGCTGGCGGCGGACGCCTTCAGCCGGGGTCAGCGCTTTCGCACCCAGCTTCGCATGCGTCGCAAGGACGGCAGCCCGGTGTGGATCGACATGAGCGGCGCGCCGGTGTCCGAGGAAGAGTCGCTGTGGATGATGATGGACATCAGCGCGCTGAAGGAAAGCGAAGCGCTGGCGCACCACTTGGCCGTGCACGACGCCCTGACCGGCTTGCCCAACCGCGTGCGCTTCGCCGAGCGCCTGGCGGGTGCACTGACGCAGCTTGATGAGCGCAGCGGCTTGCTGGCTGTCTGTTTCATTGACCTGGACGGCTTCAAGGCGGTGAACGACCGCTTTGGGCACGATGCCGGCGACGCGGTGCTGCGCGAAGTCGCGCTGCGGCTGCAGGCCGGCGTGCGAAGCCAGGACCTGGTGGCGCGGCTGGGCGGGGATGAACTCGCGCTGCTGCTGGCTTCGCTACGCAATGAGCGCGAGGCGGTGCCCACGGTGCAACGCCTGCTGGCGGCGCTGCAGTTGCCCGTGCTGCTGCCAGGCGGCGAGCAGGTCCGGATCGGGGCGAGCATAGGCATCGCATTTGCCCCGCGTCATGGACGCCAGGCCGACGTCTTGCTGCGCCTGGCCGACGCCGCCATGTACCAGGCCAAGCGCCAGGGCAAGCACCAGATCGTGGTGGCCCAGGGCCTGACCGACCTGGCGGCGTCAGCCCATGACACGGATACCACGCCCATGACCGAGCCCACTCAGCACGCTTTCCCCGCCTTTGCCTCAGCCAGTGAGCCTGATCCGGCGTCCGGGCATCAGCCCGCCGCCGGTGCCGCCAGCGCGGGCGCTTCGAGCGCCGGGGAGCCGGCTGGCACCGCCAAGGGCGGCGCACCCAGCGCGGCACAGGCGGGCACGCAGCAGCGCTCCGGCCCGACCCTGGGCGTGGCGGGCACGCCCGCGCCCGTGCCGGATCACGCCTTCGAGGAGTCGGTCGCCGGAGAGGAAGACCCGGGCGCCAGCCTGGACGAAAACGCCAACGCGGTGCCGCCCCCCAAGGATCGCGCTGCGCGCGGCTCACGCTGAACCGGCCGGAGGCCTCCCATGCCCGAAGAGACTTCCAACACCCACAACGCCGATCACCACCACGTGAGCCTGAGCGAGGACTACGAGCTGCGCTACTGGGGCGAGCGCTTCGGCGTGTCCCATGAGCTGCTCAAGCGCGCCGTCGACGAGGTGGGCACGAGCGCCCTGCGGGTCGAGGAGTGGCTGCAGCACTACCGTTGAGGGCGGATGGCGGCTTTTGCGGCCCGGGTGGGAACAGCGCTTGCCGCCTCCCGGCGGCGCCAACGTCGGCCCAGCCAGGAGTGCCCCAGCATGGATGCAGCGTCCCCGTCGTCTCCGTCTCCCACATCCCCGCCATGCCGCGGCTGCGCCGCTTCCACGGATGCGGACACCGTCCGGCAGCCTGACAGCGCCCACGGCGTGACCCGCCGCGATATGCTGATCGCGGGCAGCGCCTGCGCCGCGGGTTCCAGCCTGACGCTGGACGCCCAGGCCCAGGTGCCGACCTCCCCACCGCCAGCTTCGCAGGAGAAACTCGTGGCCACGTCCCAGGTGACCTTGACGGTCAACGGCCAGTCCCACACCTTGGTGTTGGACAACCGTACCTCGCTGCTCGACGCCCTGCGCGAGCACCTTCGCCTCACCGGCACCAAAAAGGGCTGCGACCATGGGCAGTGCGGCGCCTGCACCGTGCTGCTGGACGGCCGGCGCATCAACTCGTGCCTCACGCTGGCCGTGCTGCACGATGGCGCCCAGCTCACCACCATCGAGGGCCTAGGAACGCCCGAAAAGCTGCACCCGCTCCAGGCGGCCTTCATCAAGCATGACGGCTACCAATGCGGCTACTGCACTCCGGGGCAGATCTGCTCGGCCTCGGCCGTGCTGGAAGAGATCAAGGCGGGCGTCCCCAGCCACGTGACCAAGGACCTCACCGCTCGTCCACTGCTGTCCGCGGAAGAACTGCGTGAGCGCATGAGCGGCAACATCTGCCGCTGCGGGGCCTACTCCAACATCATCGATGCGATCACCGAAGTCGCCGGGAGGCCCGCATGAAGCCCTTCACCATCGAACGCCCCGGCACGCCCGCCGAGGCTGCCGCGGCCGCGGCGCGCCAGCCGGGCGCCCGTTTCATCGCGGGCGGCACGAACCTGCTCGACCTGATGAAGCTGCAGATCGAGACGCCCACGCATCTGATCGACGTCAACCGCCTCGCGCTGGACCGCATCGAGCCGACACAGGACGGCGGGCTGCGCATCGGCGCCCTGGTGCGCAACACCGACCTGGCGGCTGACGCACGGGTGCGCCGGGACTACGCCGTGCTGTCCCGGGCCCTGCTGGCGGGCGCCTCCGGCCAGTTGCGCAACCGCGCCACCACCGCCGGCAACCTGCTCCAGCGCACCCGCTGCCCCTACTTCTACGACACGCAGCAGCCCTGCAACAAGCGCCAGCCTGGCAGTGGCTGCGGCGCCCTGGACGGTCGCAGCCGGCAGCTGGCCATCGTGGGCGTGAGCAAGGCCTGCATCGCCACGCATCCGAGCGACATGGCCGTGGCCATGCGGGCGCTGGACGCGGTCGTGGAAACCGTCCGCCCGGACGGCCAGGCGCGCCGCATCCCCATCGCCGACTTCCACCGCCTGCCGGGCGACACCCCGCATGTGGAGACGACACTGACCGCCGGGGAGTTGATCACCGCCGTCTCGCTGCCGCGTCCGGTGCCGGGCGCCCACATCTATCACAAGGTCCGGGACCGGGCGTCCTATGCCTTTGCGCTGGTCTCGGTGGCGGCAATCGTGCAGCCCGATGGCCGGGGACGCATCGCCGTCGGTGGCATCGCCCACAAGCCCTGGCGGCTCGACGCTGCCGACGCCGCGCTGGCGCAAGGCTCTCAGGCCGTCGCCAGCCGCCTGCTGGCCGATGCCCATCCCACCGCCGACAACGCCTTCAAGATCCCGCTGGTGGAGCGCACCGTCGCCGCCGCCCTGGATGAGGCCCGGCAAGCAAGGACACGCGCATGAAGTTCGACACCCCCGCCACCCAGAACCCCATCGACCAGTTGCGCGTCGTGGGGCGGCCGACGGACCGCATCGACGGCCCGCGCAAGACCACCGGCACAGCGCCGTATGCCTATGAGCGCCACGACATTGCGCCTCATGCGGCCTACGGTGTCGTGATCGGGGCCGGCATCGGCAAGGGCCGCATCGCCGGCATGGATGTGAAAGCGGCCGAAGCGGCCCCAGGCGTGCTGGCGGTCGTCACCGCCAGCAACGCCGGCCAGCTCGGCCAGGGCAAGTTCAACACGGCACGGCTGCTGGCCGGGCCCGAGGTCCAGCACTACCACCAGGCCGTGGCCCTGGTGGTGGCGGAGACCTTTGAGCAGGCCCGCGCCGCCGCCGAACTGGTGAAGGTCGAGTACAAGGCCGAAGCCGGCGCGTTCAGCCTGGCCAAGGCCAAGGACAGCGCCAAGCCGCCCAAGGGCGACGATGGCACCGCGCCGGAAACCCGGGTGGGCGACTTCGATGCGGCCTTCGCCAAGGCCGCGGTGAAGATCGACCACACCTACACCACGCCGGACCAGTCCCACGCGATGATGGAGCCTCACGCCACCACCGCGATGTGGGAAGGCGACAAGCTCACCGTCTGGACCTCCAACCAGATGATCGACTGGGGCCGCGGCGACCTGGCCAAGACGCTCAAGCTGCCCAAGGACAAGGTGCGCCTGATCTCGCCCTTCGTGGGCGGCGGTTTTGGCGGCAAGCTGTTCCTGCGGGCCGACGTGCTGATGGCGGCGCTGGGTGCCAAGGCCGTGGGACGCCCGGTCAAGGTGGCGTTGCAGCGTCCGCTGATGATGAACAACACCACGCACCGCCCCGCGACCTTGCAGCGCATCCGCATCGGGACCGGCCGCGACGGCCGCATCTCCGCCATCGCGCATGAAAGCTGGTCGGGCGACCTGCCGGGCGGCTCGCCGGAAACCGCGGTCGCACAGACCCGGCTGCTGTATGCCGGCGAGAACCGCTACACCGCCATGAAGCTGGCGGTGCTGGACCTGCCGGAAGGCAATGCGATGCGGGCGCCGGGCGAGGCACCGGGCCTGATGGCGCTGGAAATCGCCATCGATGAGATCGCCGAACAAGCCAATATGGATCCGGTCGAGTTCCGCATCCTCAATGACACGCAGGTCGATCCGGAAAAGCCCGAGCGGCCCTTCTCGCAGCGCCAGCTGGTCGAGTGCCTGCGCACCGGGGCGCAGCGTTTCGGCTGGCAGCAGCGGACGCGACCCGGCCAGCGGCGCGAAGGTCGCTGGCTGGTCGGCATGGGGGTCGCCGCGGCCTTCCGCAACAACCTGGTGATGAAGTCGGGCGCCCGCGTGCGGCTGGACCAGCGAGGCGTGGTGACGGTGGAAACCGACATGACGGACATCGGCACCGGCAGCTACACCATCGTGGCGCAGACGGCCGCGGAGATGATGGGCGTGGGGCTGGACAAGGTGGTCGTGCGTCTGGGCGACTCCAACCTGCCTGTCTCCTGCGGCTCGGGCGGCCAATGGGGCGGCAACAGCGCCACGTCCGGCGTCTACGCGGCCTGTGTGCAGATGCGCGAAATGATCGCGCGCAAGCAGGGCATGGACCCGCAAAAGGCGGTGTTCATGGACGGCATGGTGCGTGAAGGCAACAAGAGCGTCACGCTGGGCGATGCGGCCGGCCACGAAGGCCTGGTCGCCGAAGACAAGATGGAATATGGGGACCTGGACAAGAAGTACCAGCAATCCACGTTCGGTGGCCATTTCGTCGAGGTGGCGGTGGACGCCTACACCGGTGAAATCCGCGTTCGACGGATGCTGGCGGTCTGCGCGGCCGGGCGCATCCTCAATCCGAAGTCGGCACGCAGCCAGGTCATCGGCGCGATGACCATGGGCGTGGGCGCCGCCTTGATGGAAGAACTCCAGGTGGACGAAAAGCGCGGCTTCTTCGTGAACCATGATCTGGCGGGCTACGAGGTGCCGGTGCATGCCGACATCCCGCATCAGGAAGTGATCTTCCTGGATGAGACCGACCCGATCTCTTCTCCCATGAAGGCCAAGGGGGTGGGCGAGCTGGGCATCTGCGGCGTGGCGGCCGCCGTGGCCAATGCCATCTACAACGCCACCGGCGTGCGGGTGCGCGACTACCCCGTCACGCTGGACAAGCTGTTGGCCCAGCTGCCTCGCGCGGCCTGAACCGGCGCGGCGGCAGGGGCGCGCGTCGCCTCAGTCCGCCGCGGCCGCGTCCGGCCGAGGTGTGATGGCCGCCCGCGCCAGGTCCATCGCCTCGGCCAGCTGGGCCGCCACCTGGTCGGTGTCGTAGGGCTTGGCCACGAGCGGCACATCGGGCGCCTCCTCGATGCGCACGGGATGGCCGCTGGCCAGGACCACCGGCAAGGTGGGCTTGAGCACCTTGAGCGTGCGCACCAGGTCCACGCCGCTACGGGTGCCCGGCATGACGATGTCGGACAGCACCACATCGGCCTTGGTGCCGCCGCGCAGCAGGTCCAGGGCATGGTCCGCTGTCGGCGCCGTCAGGACGCGAAACCCGAGGTCTTCCAGGGATTGGGCCGTGAGTTCACGCACCGAGGCATCATCCTCCACGAGCAACACCGTGCCCTGGTAGCGCCGGTTGGCTGCGGGCTGGTCGGCGCCGGCGGTGCTGGCCCGTCCCAGCGACCGCGGCAACCACACCATCACTTCCGTGCCCAGCCCGATCTTGCTGTTGATCGTGGCCAGCCCACCCGCGCCCCGCGCCAGCGCGTAGACCTGCGCGAGGCCGAGCCCGGTTCCCTGCCCCACCGGCTTGGTGGTGAAGAACGGCTCGAAGGCGTGTTCCATCTGCTCCCGGGTCATGCCATCGCCGTCGTCAATGACGGCAATGGTGACGTAGTCACCCGCCGGCAGGTCGGGCACTTCTCCGGCCTTCACCATGCGGTTGGTGGCATTCACCGTCAGCCGCCCCCGTCCGTGCATCGCATCGCGCGCATTCAGCGCGAGGTTGAGGATGGCGAGCTCCAGCTGGACCGGGTCGGTGCGCACAGCCCACAAACTGGCCTCCATGGACATGGTGGTGTCGATGGCACTGCCGACCGCCCCCCGCACGAGCTCCATCAGCTCGGGCAGTTGCTGGCGCAGGTCGATGACGGTTTCATGGCCCACCTGCTGGCGTCCAAACGCCAGCAATTGCCGTGTGAGCTGGGACGCCTTGGTGGTCGCCCGCTGACAGGCCGCAAGGGCGTTGTCGGCACGTGCGTCCGCACTGAGGCGGCGGGCCAGCTGCAGCCCGGTGGTCATGGTCTGCAGCAGGTTGTTGAAGTCGTGCGCAATGCCGCCCGTCAGCCGGCCCAGCGCCTCCAGCTTCTGGCTGCGCAAGGCGGCTTCCTGAGCGGTTCGGGCCTGGTCCACCGCCGCCTCGATCTCGTCGCGCAGCCGGCGGTCGATGCCCGCGCGCTCCTGGCTGGCAGCCACCAGGGCCCGCTGGACGATATCCACCTCCTCCAGACCGCTGGCCGAGGACTGCACCGCGCCGCCACCGCCAAGCAGCAGCGCATCATCGCGCAGGCGCTGCAGCGGGCTGACGATGGAGCCTCCAATACGCCGCGCCACGAGTATGGCCACAAGGATGAAGACCAGCGAGACAAACAGGGTGAGTCCAAAGGCTGCCCAGGCGGATTCCCCGATCTGGGAGCGGCTCACGCCGATCAGCACGACCCAGCCGGAATCAGGGGCGCGCGCAAAGATGGTGAAGACCGCCACGCCATCCAGCGTGCGGGCATCCACCACACCCCTCTCGCCCTGAGCCATCGCCCCGAGCATGTTGGCGCTGGCTCGCTGGCCCGCGCGCTGTTCAGGATCACGGGTTCGGGCGGCCACATAGCCCTGGCTGTCCAGCACCACGCCGAGCCAGCCTTCGGGCAGCGGCTGCTGGCGGAAGATCTGCTGCAATTCCGACACCGGGCTGCCAAACCCGAGGGTCATCGGCTCGCCGTGGACCGTGACGGGCACCCGGACGGCGAAACTCAAGCGCTTGTCGGTCACGCCGACATAGATGTCCGACACCGTCAGTGGTCGATCTTTTTGCTGGGCGTTCCGGAACGCCGGAGTGCTCCGCAAGGCCTGGCCCCACGGGACGCGGGTATTGAGCACCTGCTGGCCGTCGGCACGGGTCAGCACGATGGTGTTGACGGAGCCGGCTACCAGCCGGGCCGCTTCCCAGTAAAACTGCTCCAGGTTGCCGTCGCGCAGGCTCGGTGAGACGCTGAGCGCCTGCAGCATGGCGGTGCGGACCGCCATTTCGCGGTCCGTCACGAGGCTCAGCGCGACGGCGGTCTCCATCGCCGCATTGATGGCCGCACGGCGCTCGGTATGGAAGACGGCGATGCCAGCGATCATGGACAGCAGCACCGTGGGGAGCACCATGAGCCAGACCATGGCCTTCAACTTGCCGCTGATGGAGCTGGTGCTCGCGGAGCGGGAGGTCCAAGGCGGGAGGCGGGGCATAGAGGCGGATTCTAGGGGTGGGCGGGGGGTTGCGCCGGAAGGAGGCGGACCGGCACCCTTTTCCTCCATGTCATTCCTGTCCTGGCTTCGCCAGGCCATTCCCTTCTCTACTTACGGAAAAGGGCACCGGTCCGCCTCCTTCCGAGACCGAGTACCGGGCGGAGGGCGCTGTGAGCGGTGAGCGGTGAGCGTCATCAGTGGACTAGCGAAACAACCTCTTAGGACCACTCGTTTGAGGGGCCGGGAGCATGACAAAACGGTAAGCCACTGAAAAATGCGTTTGGGCAGAATGCGGGCTTATGAAACTCTTGCTGGTCGAGGACGAAGCCAAACTAGCGGATTACCTGCGCCATGGATTGACGCAGGAAGGCTTCATCGTGGATGTAGCCAGCGACGGCATCGATGGCCTGCATCAGGCCTGTGAAGGTCAGTACGACCTGATGGTGCTGGACGGCATGCTCCCAGGGCTCGACGGGTTGGCCGTACTGGCAGCCCTGCGCCAGCAAAAGCACACGCAGTCGCTGCCCGTGCTGATGCTCACCGCGCGTGGGGATGTTGAAGACCGGGTGAAAGGCCTGCAGTCCGGCGCGGACGACTACCTCGTCAAGCCCTTTGCGTTCTCCGAGCTGGTGGCGCGCCTGCATGTGCTGATGCGACGTGCCCAAGGCAGCCATGCCGCCGACGCCACCGTGCTGAAGCTGGCCGACCTGGAACTGGACCTGTTGCGCCGCAAGGCCCAGCGGGCCGGACAGCGGCTGGACCTGACCGCCAAGGAGTTCAGCCTGCTCACGCTGCTGCTGCGGCGCCAGGGCGAAGTACTGTCACGCACTGAACTGGCTGAACAGGTGTGGGACATGAACTTCGACAGCGAGACGAACGTGGTGGAAGTGGCCGTGCGCCGGCTTCGCACGAAGCTGGACGTGCCCTTCGAGCTCCCCCTGATTCATACGGTGCGCGGCATGGGCTACGTGCTGGAGCTGCGCCAGTAAAGCCAGTGCCCATCGGCATCCATCCCTCGGGAGGGGGAGCTGTGCAATTGCCATGAAATTGCAATCGGTTGCACGCATCGTGTCCATGTTGCGTGACACTTCTCACGCACTCCGCACACAGGCTGTGCAAACCCCGCACCGAGGCACGCTGGTTGCCGTACGGGGCGAACGTCTGGGTTCATTCAACTTTTCAGAAGTTGAACGCCAATGAACTCTCTCATTCCGGGGGGTGGGCACGTGGCTTGCCAATGCTCTCTCTTGGAACACGCTGGAGCGAATTCATGGTCATGTCCTTTGCAACAACTACTGCCACTGCACCGCGCGGCAACCACCTGCTGGCCCAATGGCCTCAGGAGGAGCTTGCCCGCGTGCTGCCCCATCTTGAGGCGGTGGAGTTGCTCAAAGGCCGTGTGCTGTTTGAAGCCGGCACGCCCTCCCCCCATGTGTTCTTCCCGGCCACGTCCATCGTGTCACTGATCTACACGACGCATTCCGGTGCGTCGTCCCAGGTGGCCATGGTGGGTCCGGAAGGACTCGTGGGCGTTTCCGCCCTCCTGGGCGGGGAATCCCCGGCGTCGCGTGCGGTCGTGCAGCGGGCAGGCCTGGCCTATCGCCTGCGCCTGAATGTGCTGAGGGAAGAATTTCAACGTGGCGGCCTGGTGACGCATTCATTGCTGCGCTACCTGCAGTCATTGATCACGCAGATGGCGCAAACCGCTGTGTGCAATCGGCATCACTCGCTGGAACGCCAGCTGTGCCGCTGGCTGCTGCAATGCCTGGACCGGCAACATGGCCACAACGAGCTGTCTGTCACGCAGGAACTCATCGCCAACATGCTGGGCGTGCGTCGTGAAGGAGTAACCGAAGGGGCACAGCGCCTCCAGGCCGCCGGCCTGATCCGATACACGCGAGGTCATATCGCGGTACTGGATCGGCCAGGGCTGGAAGCTCGGGCGTGCGAGTGCTACTCGCTGCTGAAGCTGGACTTCCAACGGTTGCTGCCTCAAGCCGTGACCGAAACTCACGCGACCACCTCTGCCGCCTTCGCGCCAGTTGCCGTCCAAGCCTGAGACGGAACCTGTCCGTCACATCACCTCATCACCCTTGACTACCAATGACTGCAGCCGGGAGGCTGCGGTCTCGGTGCGCGGCGAGAAAACGGCCGATGCCTGAGCATCGTCCGTCCCCATTCACCTCACACCTGTCAGACCTCTGAAGGCCTGTTTACCGGCCCTGCCCTGCGGGTGCATGACACTCGCCGAGCAGAGTCAGCAGATTGGACACGCCGCCTGAGCAGCATGCCCAATCGCGGCAACACCCAGGGCGATGCCCTGGATGCCGCCTCGCTACATCACTTCTCGCCGCGGCGATTGCGACGACGGGCCACGAAGCCCACTGCGGCCAGGCCGCTGATCAGCATGGCGTAGCTGGCCGGTTCCGGCACGGGCGACGCGAAGTTGATCGAGCCACCACCTTGGCTGATCACAAAGCCGGTCGGGGTGACCGTCACTTGCGAGGTGGTGTTGGAGAACGAGGTCAGACCCAGCATGTAGCTGGGGGTCGAGAAACCGTCCACCAGCCAGTTGATGTTCAGACCAGCGTTGGCCGAGGGGTTGAAGGTGGAACCATTGCCCGAAGGAATGGTGGCCACGGTACCCCAGCTCAGCGTGCCGGAAGCCAGCGCCACTTCACCAGTGGCCGACTCTTGCCAGGCGCCGCCGCTGTAGGAGTAAGCGGCGGTGCCGTTGAAACCGTACAGGGTGTAGTTCAGCGAGGTCAGCGTGCCCGACGTGATCACGTCAGCGGGGTTGCCCGAGCTGATGGTGCCCGTGCCGCTGAACTTGATGTACATGCCGTAGTCGCTGTTCAGGCCGTCCGGCAGCACAGCGGCACCGCCCAGCTGGGCAGCGCTGATGGCCAGGTAGCCTTCTTCAGTGAACGTGTTGGCGCCCGTGAAGTTGATCGTCGAGTAGTTCGAGATCAGCAGGTTGTCAGCGACGAAAGCATCACCGTTCAGGCCCGCTTTGGACGGATCCCAGGTGAAGGAAGGGAGTGCAGATGCACTGGCGCTAGCGGCAGCCAGGGCGAGAGCCAGCAGGGTACGCTGGAACGCCGGAGACTTCCGGGAGAGCAAAGGCAGAGTCATGGTGGTTGCTCCGATATAAGGATGTCCGCACATCGCGGACGAAGAGCATTTCGCCACCGTGAGAAATTCACGTCTGTGCGCCCACCCACACTGTTTGGCCTGGTGTCACTCCTACGGGTGACTACGCCCCTGGCGTTTCTATGGTTGCCCCCGCATTCACGGGGGATCGCATTTGCGCCTGAACAACGCCATCCGAAATGCAGGCCGGGTGCGAATTACTCCTGGACCTCCGCATGTTTCCATGTCATGAAAGTTGAGGAGCGGCCGACAATCAATTTGTTGCTATTTCGCCCAAAGCCACGGTCATGAGCAAGTCGTCCGCCTCCACCGCCATGTTGTCTTCCACCGCCACCTGCGGCCTTGCCGGCCTCATGCTGGGCCAGGTGGTACTGGCCCTGGCCATTCATCATGGCCGCACGGTCGAAGGCCTGGGCTTTGCACTCGTGTTCCTGATGGCGGGCGGCGCATCGGTGGCCTGCTTTCTGGGTCACCGCCATCAACAGAAGCGTCCCAAGACCGAACCGGCGCCGCTGCGTCTGTGGATCGCCGCACTGGCGGTGGGCGTCATGATGTCGATGTGGCAGGCCGGCGCCCTCGGCGCCTGAATTCCGCGCCGCGCGCGGCGAGCCGGTCGGCTCAGCCGCCGTTCCCGCCCGCGCTGATGCCCCAGCGGGCCAACGCCTCGTCGTCAGCCACGCGCGCATCCACCCAATGGGCCCCGTGCGGTCCGTGCTCTTTCTTCCAGAAAGGCGCCTGGGTCTTGAGATAGTCCATCAGGAACTCGCAAGCCTGGAAGGCCTGGCCGCGGTGCCGGGAACTGACCAGTACCAGGACGATCTGCGCCCGCGCTTCCAGTGGCCCCACTCGATGAATGATGCGGGCTCCTCGGATGTCGAAACGCCGGAAAGCCTCGTCCACCATCGTCTCGATGGCAGCCTCGGTCATGCCTGGGTAGTGCTCCAGTTCCATCAAGGTCACCGGGCTGCCGTCGGCAGCGTCCCGTACGGTGCCGACAAAGCTCACCACCGCCCCGACGCCACCGTCCGCCGCTCGCAAGGCGTGGGTTTCGGACGAAAGGTCGAAGTCTTCGGTCTGGATGCTGACGCGTGGGCTGCTCATGGCGTTCATTTTCGCATCCGCGCCGGGTGAACCGGGCTTGTGCCTGGGCGGGCATTAGCGGGGCATCGGCGGGGCGCCAGCCCGGCATCAGCCGGGCATCAGGCGGTAGCCTACCGCTGTCTCGGTCAGCAAATGCTTGGGACTGGCGGGCTCGGCCTCCAGCTTCTGACGCAGGTTGCCCATGTAGACGCGCAGATAGTGGTTGTGCTCCACATGGGCCGGGCCCCAGACTGCCTTGAGCAGTTGGCGGTGCGTGAGCACCTTGCCGGCGTTGCCAATGAGATGGACCAGTAGCCTGTACTCGATCGGCGTGAGGTGCACCGCCTCGCCATTGCGCCGCACCCGCCGCGCGGACTGGTCCACTTCCACGGTGCCGAAACGGAAGACGGGGTCCGCCTGCTCGCTGGCGCGCGCCTGGCTGCGCCGCAGCGCCACGCGCACCCGGGCCATTAGTTCGCCCACGCCGAACGGCTTGGACAGATAGTCATCCGCCCCGCCGTCAAGCGCAGCGATCTTGTCCTCCTCCGCGCCGCGCGCGGAGAGCACGATCACCGGCACCGACGACCAGCCGCGCAGGTCCTTGAGGAAATCCTGGCCGTCGCCGTCCGGCAGGCCCAGGTCCAGCACCACCAGGTCCGGCCGGCGCGTGGCGGCGTCGATGAGGCCCTGTTTCACTGTGCCGGCATCATGGACGGTCCAGCCCTCGCCCTCCAGGGCCAGGCGCACGAAACGCCGGATGTTCGGTTCGTCCTCGACGACCAGGGCCACCGGTTGGGGCTCGCTCACGACAATGTCTCCTCCTCGAATCGGGGCACCGTGGGCGGCGTGCCCAGCGGCACCGCAAAGCTCAGCCGCGCTCCGCCGTCCGGCCCCGCGCGCTCCGCCCAGATCCGCCCGCCATGGGCCTGCATGATGGCACGGCTGATGGCCAGCCCCAGTCCCACTCCGGGCAATGAGGACTCGCTATGGCCACGGGCGAATTTGTCGAACAGCGCCTCTTCGCGCCCCGGCGGCAAGCCTGGACCGTTGTCCTCGACGGACACGATGAGTTCATCGCCGTACGTCCTGGCCTGGACCCGCACCTCGCTACCGGCCGGGGTGTACTTCGCAGCGTTTTCAAGCAGATTGGACAACACCCGCTCCAGCAGCGCGGCGTCCACTTCCACCAGCGGCAAGCTGGACGGAACGTCCAGCACCAGCCGATGCCCCGTCAATATCGACCCCACCAGGGCAAGGCTGCTGCCGATCACCTCGTCGATCGGCTGCCACTGCCGCTTCAATGGCAAGGCGCCACTCTGGAGCCGCGCCATGTCCAGCAGGTTGTGAACCATCGCGTTGATGCGCAGCGACTGCTGCTCGATGGCATGCGCGGCGTCCACGGCGGCAGTGTCGCGGCGGGGGGCGCGGTCCAGCGCATTCGCCAGGGTCTCGGCCAGCCCCTGCAGCGCCGCCAGCGGCGTGCGCAGGTCATGCGAGAGTGCAGACAGCAGCGAATTGCGCAGCCGCTCGGACTCGATCTGCAACAAGGCCTGCTGCGCCACGGTGACATAGTGCACCCGCTCCAGTGCCTGGCCGGTGATGCGACCGGCGGTGTCGAGCTGCGCCCGCCGCTCAGGCAGCCACAGCGTGCGCGCTTCGCCCGGCTGCAGTGCGAGGACGCCGCGGCTGCGCATGGGCGCCCGCAGCGGCAGGTAGAACCAGCCGCTGCCGGGCAGCGTGTCGGTGCCCTGCCCCGCGGGCTGTTCATGGTCCAGCGACCAGCGCGCGGTGCCGGCATCCGGTGCCTCGCCCGCCGGCAGCGCCGCCTGGGCTGGCGAGAGTTGGAGCTGGTCATCCGCGTCCAGCACATACAGGAAGGCCCGCCCCCCGAACTGCTGCACCAGCTGCTGTTCAGCCGAGGCCACGACCTGCTCCACCTGCAGGGCACCCGCCAGTTCCCGGGTCAACTCGAACAGCCCACGGGCGCGCGCTTCACGATCCGCGGAGATGCGCGCTTCGTAGCGCAGGCCGGCCGTCAGCTGCCCCGTGACCAGCCCCACCGCCAGCATCACGCCGAAGGTGATGAGGTACTGCACGTCGCTCACCGCCAGGCTCAGGCGTGGCGCGACGAAAAAGAAGTCAAACAGCGCCACGCTGAGAAAACTGGCAAGCACCGCGGGGCCTCGCCCCCACCGCAGCGCCACGCCCACCACGCCCAGCAGGAACACCATGACGATGTTGTCGCTGGCCACCAGGCGGCTCAGCGGCCAGCACAGCAGGGCCACCGCTCCACAAGCCAGCAGGCTCCAGAGGTAGCGCCGGGGGTCGTCGATCCGCATGGCACCGGCCTGCGGCGACCGGCGCTGGGTCGGCGAGGCGCCCACCTGCAGCAGGTCGAGCTCCGGTGCGGCCGTGCGCAGCCAGGTGGCCAGATCGTGCCGCCTGCGCCACCACGGTTGCGGGGCGCCCCGC
>Ga0065165_1000863_pt1 | contig 39623 bp, 34 predicted proteins | sample AraplaMF_Cvi_mMF_FD_63813 | JGI IMG/M metagenome (GOLD analysis project Ga0065165, IMG submission 63813) | Arabidopsis root microbial communities from the University of North Carolina, USA - plate scrape MF_Cvi_mMF (version 2) (version 3) | ecosystem: Host-associated > Plants > Roots >... | reverse complement strand
GGGGCAGGCGCTTCTCGTCTGGCGAGCGAGGCTCGGGTGAAGGTGCCGCATCCTAATGAGCGGAGCTATAACTTTCTAATAGATATTTGCCGAAAACACATATACGATCCGGCATCGATAAAAACCCCTAGTGGCGCGCCGAGACAACGCCCTTTCGCATGACGAACTACACCCATTGGTTCATCCGCGCCCGCCTGAAGACGCGGCAGCTGCTGCTGCTGGTGGCGCTCGACGAAGAGGGCAACATCCACCGCGCGGCCCAGGTGCTCAACATGACGCAGCCGGCCGCGTCGAAGCTGCTGAAGGACCTGGAAGACGTGCTGGAGGTGCCGCTGTTCGAACGGCTGCCGCGCGGCATGCGGCCCACCTGGTACGGCGAGACGATGATCCGCCACGCGCGGGTCGCGCTGAGCAGCCTGAACCAGGCGCACGACGAGCTGGAGGCGATCAAGGCCGGGCGCTACGGGCAGGTCAGCGTCGGCGCGATCACCGCGCCGGGGCTGGTGCTGCTGCCGCCGGCGGTCGCGCTGGTCAAGCAGGAGCACCCGAGCCTGCGCATCGGCGTGCAGATCGAGACCAGCGACGTGCTGCTCGACCGGCTGGCGCAGGGCAAGCTCGACATGCTGGTCGCGCGGCTGTTCGCGCAGCACGACAAGACCGACCTGCGCTACGAGACGCTGACCGAGGAAACGGTGTGCGCGATCACCCGGCCGGGGCACCCGCTGCTGTCGGTGGCGCACCTGGGGCTGCGCGACGTGGTGAACGCCGGCTGGATCGTGTCGCCCAGCGGCAGCGTGCTGCGGCACCGCTTCGACCTGATGTTCCAGGAAGAGGGGCTGGAGGCGCCGATGAACGTGATCGAGACCTCGGCGCTGCTGTTCATGACGAAGATGCTGCAACAGAGCGACATGATCGCGGTGGTCGCGACCGACGTGGCGCGCTACTACGCGGCGCACGGCATCGTGTCGCTGCTGCCGATCGCGCTGCCCTGCCAGATGGATGCGTTCGGCATCATCACCCGCACCGACCGGCTGCTGTCGCCGGCGGCGAAGGTGATGCTGAAGGCGCTGAAGACCACGGCGATCACGGTGTACGGCGCGAAGTTCGACTTGGGCGCCGAACTTTGACCCGCCTCTGAAACCCGTTCGGGCTGAGCTTGCCCTTCGACAGGCTCAGTCCCTGCTCAGGGCGAACGGTGGAGTGTCACGACCAACCCGCATCGACCTTGAACTCCTGCGCGGTGCACATCGCCGAGTCGTCAGCCGCGAGGAACAGCACCATCCGCGCCACGTCGCCGGGCTGCAGCTTGTCCGGCAGGCACTGGTTGCGCTTCAGCACCTCTTCGCTCTCGGCGGTGAACCACAGCTTCACCTGCCGCTCCGTCATGACCCAGCCCGGCGACACCGTGTTGATGCGGATGCGGTGCTCGCCGAGCGGCTTCGCCAGCCCGCGCGTCAGCCCGTTGACCGACGACTTCGCGATCGCGTAGCAGGGGTACGCCCCGTCCTTGCCCTGCCAGCCGGTCGAGCCGAAGTTGATCACCGAGCCGAAACCGAGCCGCTTCATCCCCGGCACCACCGCCTGGATCGCGAAGAAGGCCGGCCGCTCGTTGATCGACATGCGCTGGTCGTAGTACGCCGGCGTCACCGATTCCAGCGTGTGGCGGTCGTCGCTCGCGACGTTGTTGACCAGCACCGCGAAATCGCCGAGCGCCGCTTCGGCATCGGCGATCGTCTGCTGCAGCGCCGGCACGTCGCGTACGTCGCAGGGCCGGAACCACGGCGCCGGGTGCCCGGCCGCCTCGATCTGCTGCACCAGCTCGCGGCTGGCCGCTTCGGCGACGTCGACGAAGGCCACCAGCGCCCCTTGCTCCGCGAACGCGCTGACGACGGCCGCACCGATGCCGGTGCCACCGCCAGTGATGAAAACGCGGCGTCCGCGCAGGCTGGGGAATGACGCTAGAACGGCTGTCGTGGCACTTGCCATGGGGGTTTGTCCTTGATCTATTGCAATTCAGGTATGTGAGAAGCGAATTTATTTATTTTTCTATTATCAATGTGCCTTGATACGATCCGCCGCGTCAAGGGCCTTGTACGACGACTGACTCGACGACCGCCTGAACAAGGCCGGCCCCGCCCCCCTCCGGAGACAACAGACCCCATGGATTCGAAGAAACCGCCCGCTCCGCCGAAGCGGCGCAGCCACGCCTGGTTCGGCAAGCAGGACCGCGATGGCTTCGTGCACCGCAGCTGGCTGAAGAACCAAGGCTATCCGCACGACCTGCTCGACGGCCGCCCGATCATCGGCATCTGCAACACGTGGAGCGAGCTGACCCCTTGCAACGGGCACTTCCGCGAGCTGGCGGAGTTCGTCAAGCGCGGCGTCTACGAAGCCGGCGGCTTCCCGCTCGAGTTCCCGGTGATGTCGCTCGGCGAGACCCAGCTGCGCCCGACCGCGATGCTGTTCCGCAACCTCGCGAGCATGGACGTCGAGGAATCGATCCGCGGCAACCCGATCGACGGCGTCGTGCTGCTGATGGGCTGCGACAAGACCACGCCGTCGCTGATGATGGGCGCGGCCAGCTGCGACCTGCCGACCATCGGCCTGTCGGGCGGGCCGATGCTGAACGGCAAGTTCCGCGGCAAGGACATCGGCTCGGGCACCGGCGTGTGGCAGATGAGCGAGATGGTGCGCGCCGGCGAGATGACGATGGACGAGTTCACCGCCGCCGAATCGTGCATGCACCGCTCCAAGGGCAGTTGCATGACGATGGGCACCGCGTCGACGATGGCCAGCATGGTCGAGGCGCTCGGCATGTCGCTGCCGGAGAACGCCGCGATCCCGGCGGCCGACACGCGACGCAACCGGCTCGCGCAGCTGACCGGCCGGCGCATCGTCGAGATGGTCAAGGAAGACCTGCGCATGTCGAAGATCCTGACGCGCGAGGCCTTCGAGAATGCGGTGCGCACCAACGCCGCGATCGGCGGCTCGACCAACGCGGTGATCCACCTGATGGCCATCGCCGGGCGCATCGGCGTCAAGCTCGACCTGGACGACTGGGACAAGCTCGGTGCCGACGTGCCCTGCCTGGTGAACCTGCAGCCGTCGGGCAAGTTCCTGATGGAAGACTTCTATTACGCCGGCGGGCTGCCGGCGGTGCTGACGCAGATCGCCGACAAGTTGCACACCGGCGCGCTGACCGCCAACGGCAAGACGCTGGGCGAGAACATCACCAACATCCCCTGCTACAACCGCGAGGTGATCATGACCCCCGAGGAGCCGTTCATGGCCTCGGCCGGCATCGCGGTGGTGAAGGGCAACCTGGCGCCCAACGGTGCGGTGATCAAGCCCTCGGCCGCGTCGGCGCACCTGCTGAAGCACCGCGGCCGCGCGGTGGTGTTCGAGACCATCGAGGACTTCCACGCCCGCATCGACGATCCGGAACTGGACATCGACGAGCACTGCGTGATGGTGCTGAAGAACTGCGGCCCGAAGGGCTACCCCGGCATGGCCGAGGTCGGCAACATGCCGCTGCCGCCGAAGGTGCTGCAGAAGGGCATCACCGACATGGTCCGCATCTCGGATGCGCGCATGAGCGGCACCGCCTACGGCACTGTCGTGCTGCACACCTCGCCGGAAGCGGCCGCCGGCGGCCCGCTGGCGCTGGTGCGCGACGGCGACATGATCGAACTCGACGTGCACGAGCGCAGGCTGCACCTGGAGGTGTCCGACGAAGAACTGGCCGTGCGTCGCGCACAATGGCAGCCGCCCGAGCCGCCGAAGCGGGGCTGGTACAAGCTGTACGTCGAGCACGTGCAGCAGGCCCACCTGGGTGCCGACCTCGACTTCCTGGTCGGTGGCAGCGGTGCCGAAGTGCCCCGCGATTCGCACTGATCTGATGACCCTGCCCTTGCCTGCCGCCGCGCCGACGCTGTTGTCCGAACCCCGCGTGCGGTGGCCCGCGGGCGCCACGCTCGGCGAGGGCACGCTGTGGTCGGTACGGCGGCAGTCGCTCTACTGGGTCGACATCCTCGGCAGGACGCTGTACCGCTACCACCCGGCGACCGACGCACGCGAGCAGTGGCCGTTCGACGAGGAGATCTCGGCGCTGGCCGAGCGCGCCGAAGCGCCCGGCCTGCTGGTGACGCTGCGCAGCGGCTTCGCGCTGTTCGACACCGACACCGGCCGGGTGCAGAAGCTGCACGATCCCGAGGCGCACCTGCCGGGCAACCGCTTCAACGACGGCAAGTGCGACCTGCAGGGCCGCTTCTGGGGCGGCACGATGGACTTCGGCTGCACCGAGCCGACCGGCTCGCTGTACCGCTTCGATGCGAAGCGGCACTGCGAGAAGGTGTTCGATGCGCACTTCGCGGTGACCAACGGGCCGACCTGGTCGCTCGACGGGCGCACGATGTATTTCAACGAGACGGCGCAGCAGCGCATCCATGCGTTCGACTTCGACACCGCCACCGGCGCGATCTCGAACCAGCGGCTGTGGCTGCGCTTCGCGAAGGACGACGGCCATCCCGACGGCATGACGACCGACGCCGACGGCCGGCTGTGGATCGCGCATTGGGGCGCGGCCTGCGTGACCTGCCACGACCCGGTCAGCGCCAAGGAACTGCTGCGCATCGCGCTGCCGACCAGCCACATCACGAACGTCGCGTTCGGCGGGCCGGAGCTGCGCACGCTGTTCATCACCAGCGCGCGATTCGAATTGACGGACGAGCAACTGGCGGCGCAGCCGCTGGCCGGCGCGCTGTTCTCGGTGGAGGTGGACGCCCGCGGGCGTCCGGCGACCGCCTGGGAAGGCTGAAGGGATGACGCCCCTCGGTCGATGAGTACATCGACCGATCCCCCGTGGGGATGCGGGCCGGCTTGGGGCGGCCCGGCGCTCGGCCCGCCGCGCTGATGAAAGCTCTACTTGCCGAAGAAGTGCTGGAAGATTTCCGGCTCGTCGACTTCGCGCATCGACAGGCCGTCGAGCGCTTCGCGGAACGGCCTCGGCGGCTGCGCGACGTCCATCATGCTGGCCGGCATCGTGTTCTTCCACGCCGGACCGTCCTCGGGCTGCGCGGCCTTGTGGCGCACCGGCAGCGTCGGCATCTCTTCCCACTCGATGCCTTCGTTCGCCGGCAGCGCGCGGAAGTTGATCGGGGCGGAAGGGGTGGCGGTCGGGCGGTTCATGGTGCAGGCCGGTGATCTGTCAGACGTCAGTTCGTCCTGGGATGAAGCGTAGCGGGCGCCGCGCCGGGCCAAGCATCGAAAAACGGGCCAAGCCCGCCCCAGTTCCGGTCGTTCGGCGCCATGCATCACCGAGATCGCCCAGCGCCAGGCCTAGGACCGGGTGACGCCGCCAGGCCAGCAGCCCGGCGCACAGGACCATCCCCTTCGACACGCGTCGGCCGGCCGTCACCAGGTCGCCGTCGGCCAGCCGGGCGAACGGCACGTCGGTGGTGGCAGCGGGGCACTTCGTCATGCTGGCGCATCGTCGCGCGACCGGGCTGCCCGCAGCGGCCGGAACAAGGCGGCGGCGTCGACCGCGGTGTCGAGGCGTATCAGCCGTATCAAGCCGGGCGGCGGCTGGGACAGAATCGCACGCAAGCGGGCCGGCCCCAGGCGCGCGGAGGAAGCCCATGACTGTCGCCGAGCGCGTGATCGTCGCGCTGGACCTGCCCGATGCCGACGGCGCCCGCCGGCTGGTGGCGCAACTGGGCGACGGCGCCGTCGCGTACAAGATCGGCCTGCAGTTGCTCGCGGCCGAGGGGCCGGCGCTGGTCCGCGAACTGGGCGCGGCCGGCAAGCAGGTGTTCCTGGACCTGAAGCTGCTGGAGATCCCGAACTCGGTCGCCGGCGCGGTGACCGCGGCCGGTGCGCTGGGCGCGACGATGGTGACGGTGCATGCCTGCGGCGGCTCGGCGGTGCTGCGCGCGGCGGTCGACGCGGCGCGGCCCTTCCCGCGGCTGAAGGTGCTGGCGCTGACGGTGATCACCAGCCTGCGCGATGCCGACCTGCCGGAGATCGGCCTCGCGCCGAGCGTCGAAGACCAGGTGCTGCGCCTCGCCGGGCTGGCCGCCACGGCCGGCTGCGACGGCGTCGTGGCCTCGGCCCATGAGGCGCGCCTGCTGAAGCAGCGGCTGCCGGCCGGCACGCTGATCGTCACGCCCGGCACGCAAGCGGCCGGCAGCCCGCGCAACGACCAGGCGCGCACCGCGACGCCGGCCGACGCGCTGCGTGCCGGGGCCACGCACCTGGTGGTGGGGCGCGCAATCACCCAGTCGGCCGATCCGCGCGCGGCCTTCGAGGCCGTTCTCGACGAGGTGCGCTCATGCCGTTGACCGTCCCCGCCCCGATCGAGACGCCGCGCCTCGTGGTGCGGCAGATCGCCGAGCCCGACCTGCCCGGCTTGATGGCCGTCAATGGCGACGACACGGTGACGCAGTTCCTGCCGTACGCCACCTGGCGCTCGATGGACGACGCCACCGCCTGGTACCGGCGCATCGCCGGCATCCAGGCGACCGGCAACGCGGTGCAGTTCGCGATCGTGTCGCGCGACGACGCCAGCGTGATCGGCGCCTGCCTGCTGTTCAACTTCAACGAGGGCAGCGCCCGCGCGGAGCTCGGCTATGTGCTGGGCCGGGCGCACTGGGGCCGCGGGCTGGCGCGCGAAGCGGCCGGCGCGCTGGTCGGTGCCGCGTTCGGGCCGATGGGCCTGCGCCGGCTCGAGGCCGAGGTCAACCCGCTGAACCGGCCGTCGGTGCGGCTGCTGCAATCGCTCGGCTTCACGCGCGAGGGGCTGCTGCGCCAGCGCTGGGTCGGCAAGGGCGCGGCTTACGACGTCGAGCTGCACGGGTTGCTGCGCGACGAGTGGCAGCAGCCTGGCACCTGACCCCGGCGACAATCGCCGGATGCCGCGCCTGTCGACCCTTGTCGCTCCCGAACCCGCGAGCGCCCCACCCCGCCCGCGCGGCGCACCGGCCGACCCGCAGAAATTCGCGCTGGCCATCGCCCCCAGCCCGATCGATGGCCAGGGCGTGTTCGCCGCCGAGGCCATTCCGGCACGCCGCAAGATCGGCGAGCTGCGCGGCGAGCCGATCAGCGTCGCCGAAGCCCGCCGCCGGGCGCGCGGACAGGCGCGCATCATGATCGTCGAAGTGTCCGAGCGCCGCGCGATCGATGCCTCGCGATCGGTCGACGCGCTGCGCTTCGCCAACCACTCGTGCCGGCCCAATGCGACGCTGAAGCTGCAGCAGGGCCGCGTCGCCTTCCATGCGCTGCGCGACATCGCGCCCGGCGAGGAACTGACGGTCGACTACGGCCGCTCCCACCATCAAGGCCGGCTGGCCTGCCGCTGCGGCGCACCCGGCTGCGCCGGCACGCTCTGACTTCCCCAAGGACCCCGCATGACGACCCCCGTCCAGCACGCGGCCGCCGAACGCCGCGGCCTCTTCATCGCCGATGACGGCGTGGCTCGCTGCCATTGGTGCCGCGCGACGCCCGCCTACCAGCATTACCACGACCATGAATGGGGCTTCCCGGTCACCGACGACCGGCGGCTGTTCGAGAAGATCTGCCTCGAAGGTTTCCAGGCCGGGCTGAGCTGGCTGACGATCCTGAACAAGCGCGAGGCGTTTCGGGCCGGCTTCGCGAACTTCGACGCCGAGCAGGTGGCGCGCTTCACCGCCCAGGATGTCGAGCGGCTGCTCGGCGATGCCGGCATCGTGCGGCACCGCGGCAAGATCGAGTCGACCATCAACAATGCACAGCGCGTGCTGGAGATGCGAGCCGAGTTCGGCTCGCTGGCCGCGTATGCATGGAAGCACGAACCGGCGGCGCACACGCGGCCGAAGAAGCTGACGCACGAGGCGCTGGTCGCGATGACCACCTCGCCGGAAGCGATCGCGATGTCGAAGGACCTGAAGAAGCGCGGCTGGAGCTTTGTCGGGCCGACCACGGTCTATGCGTTCATGCAGGCGATGGGGCTGGTGAACGACCACCGCGAAGGGTGTGCGTCGCGCGAGGCGGCGTTGCAGGCGCGCGCCGCGCTGACGGTGCCCAGGGCGCGCTGAGCGTCAGGCGTCGGCGCTCCACAACCAGACCGCGTCGCAGGCCGGCAGCGGCAGGCGGACCGTGCGGCCGTCCAGCGTCCACGCGTGGCCGCTTGGCGAGTCCCAGCGGTCGACGTCGAACGGCAACGCATCGAGCGGCAACACCGCATCGACCGCATCGCCCCGGTTCAGCAGCAGCAGCGTGACGGCCGTCGCGTTCACGCGCGCAAAGGCCACCCAGTCATTGCCGTGCGCCAGCGTGATGCACGCGCCCTCGCGCAGCTCGGCGCGGTCGCGGCGCCATGCGGCGAGCTGCTTCACGCGCTCGAGAATCCCACCGCGCCAGCTCGCCCCGCTCCAGTCGAAGCAACGCCGGTTGTCCGGATCGTTGCCGCCTTGCAGCCCGACCTCGTCGCCGTAGTAGATGCACGGCACGCCCGGGTAGCCGAACTGCAGCGCGAGCGCCAGCGCGTGCCTCGCCTCGTCGGTGCCGAGCAGCGTGAACAGACGCTGCGTGTCGTGGCTGTCGAGCGCGTTCCATTGCGCGAGCGCCACCTCGTGCGGCACGACCGCCCGCGATTCGCCGAGCCAGGCCACCAGGTCGGTCGTCGCGATCGGCGCCGCACGCCCGCCGAAATCGACCCCGGCGAGCCACTGCCACAGCGGCAGCGTGAAGCCCCAGTAGTTCATCGCGGCGTCTTCCTGGTCGCCCTGCAGCCAGGGGCTCGCCTCGCTGAAATGCTCGCCGACCAGGATGGCCTCGGGGTTCTCGTCGCGCACCGCATCGCGCATCGCGCGCAGCATCGCGGCGTTGTTGCCGGCACCAGGGCCTTCACCGAGCATGTGCACCGCATCCAGCCGCCAGCCGTCGGCCGACACCGGTGGCTGCAGCCAGCGCCGCAGCACCGAATCGGGCGCGCGGATGAAGGTGTCCAGCACCTCAGGGTGCGCATAGTCGAGCACAGGCAGCGACTGATGGCCCTTCCAGTAGACCGGGCGCCCGTGCTCGTCGCGGGCGTACCAACCCTGCCAGCGCGAGCCGGCCGATTGCCATGCACCGGGCGCCTCGTGCTGCGCGAAGCGGTTGAACCACGGGTGGTTCGCGCCGGTGTGGTTCAGCACCGCATCGAGCACCAGGCGCATGCCGTTCGCATGCAGCTGCCGCGACAGCGCGACCAGCGCCTCGTCGCCGCCGAGCCCGGCGTCGACATGGTCATAGTCCTCGGTGTCGTAGCGGTGGTTGCTGCCGGAGGCGAACACCGGCGTCAGGTAGACGGTCGTCACGCCGATCGCCTGCAAATGGCCGAGGCGTTCGCCGATGCCGGCCAGGTCGCCGCCGTAGAACGCGCTCCACGACGGTTTCACGTCGAGCGGCGCGCCCCAGTCGAGCGCATGCACCGGCGCCTTGCCGTAGCCGAAGGCATGCGGCGGACGCTCGCGCGGCGCGTCGGGCCCGCGCGCGAAGCGGTCCGGGAAGATCTGGTAGATCAGCTGCTGCTGTGCCCAGGCCGGCACCAGCGGTTGGCGCGCGATGCGGAAATGGTGGGCCTCGTTCGGCACGCGGCGCTGCGGGCCGGTGGCGGCAAGCCAGTACGGCACGCCGTCGCGCAGCACACGGAAGCAGTAGCGCGTCGTCGGCCCGGTCGGGCACCACGGGATCGTCGCCTCGAAGCACGCGAAGCGGCCGCGATCGGCAGCGCGAGCCAGCGGCTGCCAGGTCTCTTCGTTGTCGAGCAGGAAGCGCACGTGGACCTCGTCGAGGTCGGGCGTGTCGCTGAGCAGCGTGAGCCGCAGGCCGGCGCCGGTGCGCTCGGCCCACGGAGCGAGGGGCAGGTGCTGGAGGAACATCGGGCAACGCTCGCTGAGAGGATCAGCGCAGCGTAACCCGATGCAGTGTCACGCGGTCAGCGGGCCGAATTTTCCTGAGCGGTAATCCTCCACCGCCTGGAAGATCTGCTCGTGCGTGTTCATCACGAACGGCCCGTACTGCGCGATCGGCTCGTTCAGCGGCTGGCCCGCGATGATCAGCGCCTTCGCCGGCGCATCGCCCGCCTGCAGCACGGTGCCGTCGCGGTCGGCGCCGTTCTTCAGGATCGCCATGCGCTGCGAACCCACGCGCGCGCCACCCACGTCGACCTCGCCGCGGTACACGTAGACGAACGCGTTGTGCGACGCCGGCAGCCGCTGCTCGAAGCGCGCACCCGGCGCCAGGTGCACGTCGAGGTACAGCGGCAGCGTCTGCTCGCGCTGCATCGCGCCGGCCACGCCGTGCGATGCACCGGCAATCACGCGCACCGTCGCGCCGTCGTCGGTCGTGAACTCCGGGATCTCGTCCGACTGGATGTCGCGGTACCACGGGTCGGCCAGCTTGCGCTCGGCCGGCAGGTTCAGCCACAGCTGGAAGCCTTCCATGCGGCCGGCGTCCTGCTCGGGCAGTTCGGAGTGCACGATGCCGCGCCCGGCCGTCATCCATTGCACGCCGCCGTTCTGCAACAGGCCTTCGTGGCCGGCGTTGTCGCGGTGGCGCATGCGCCCGGCGATCATGTAGGTGACGGTCTCGAAGCCGCGGTGCGGGTGGTCCGGGAAGCCGCCGACGTAGTCATCGGCGTTGTCGGTGCCGAAGGCGTCGAGCATCAGGAACGGATCGAGCCGGCGCTGCAGCGGCTGCGTCAGCACCCGCGTCAGCTTGACGCCGGCCCCGTCCGACGTGGGCTGTCCGCTCACCAGGCGCTCCAGCTCGCGCGGGCGCGCGACGGCCTCGGTCACGGGGTGGAAGACGGTGGTGGCGGAAGACATGTCGAACTCCTTGGGTGGTGAAAGCGTGTTGAGAGAGCGGTTCAAACGGGATCAGGCGTGCACGACTTCGTCGATCTGGGCGCGGGCGAAGGCCAGGCCCTTCTCGGCGGCGTCCGGGCCCATGTTCAGGCCTTCGGCGTAGAAGAACTCGACGTCGGTCATGCCGAGGAAGCCCAGCACCGACTTCAGGTATGGCACCTGCGTGTCGGCCGGCGTGTTGCGGTACAGGCCGCCGCGGGTCAGCGCGACATAGACCTTCTTGCCGGTCAGCAGGCCCTGCGGGCCCTTGTCGGTGTACGCGAAGGTGACCTTCACCTTGGCGATCGCGTCGATCCAGTTCTTCAGCTGGGCCGGCACGCCGAAGTTGTACATCGGCACGCCGAGCACGACGATGTCGGCCGCCTGGATCTCGGCGATCAACGCGTCGTCCAGCGCGACCCGGGCGGCCTGCGCCGGCGTGCGGGCTTCGGCCGGCGTGAACAAGGCCTGCAGCGCGGCTTCGTCGAGCACCGGGTGCGGCGTGACGGCCAGGTCGCGCAGCGTCAACGTCGCGTCGGGGTGCACGGCCTGCAGGCGGGCGGTCAGTTCACGGGCCAGCACGGTCGATTGCGAACCTTGGGTGCGGGCGCTGGAGTTGATCTGGAGGATGTTCATGGTGGGCTCCGAGGGGGTTGAGTGGGGTCGGGATGCGATGGAAGGACTCTAGGCGTCCCACAATCCAACCGGAAGCCATCGGATTGGATAACATTGTTCCACCAGTGAGACAGTGGAGCCCCAGATGAGCCTCGAAGCCAACGACCTGATGCTGTTCGCCCGCGTCGCCGAAGAAGGCAGCTTCAGCCGCGCCGCCGAGCGTGTCGGCCTGCCGAAGTCGACCGTGTCGCGGCGATTGGCCGCGCTGGAAGCGCAGCTCGGCGAGCGGCTGCTGCTGCGCACCACGCGCAAGCTGACCGTCACCGATTTCGGCCACAGCGTGCTGGAGCATGCAAACCAGGTGCTGGCCGAGGTGGAGGCGGCCGCGTCGCTGGCGCAGCACCGGCAGGTGGAGCCGAGCGGGCGGCTGCGCATCTCGATGCCAGCGGACTTCGCCAATGTCGTGCTCGGCGAAATGCTGAACGAGTTCCTGGTGCGCTACCCGGCGATCACGCTGGAGCTCGACCTGTCGCCCCGGCGCGTGGACCTGATCGGCGAGAACTTCGACGTCGCGATCCGGATGGGCGACCTGCCCGACGATGCGAGCCTCGCGGCGCGGCGGCTCGCGGCGATGCAGGTCGGGTTGTATGCGTCGCCCGCCTACCTGGCGCGACGCGGCGAGCCGAGCGAGCCCGAAGCGCTGATGGAGCACGACACGCTGCAGCTGCTGACGCGCGGCGGCGAGCCGGCGATGTGGACGCTGCAGCGCGGCGAGGCGCAGTGGCAGGGCACGCCGTCGCCGCGCGCGACCGCCAACTCGCCCGAGATGCTGATCCGCATGGCGCGGGCCGGCGCGGGCATCACCGTGGTCTCCAGCCACTTCGCGGTTCACCATGTGCGCAGCGGCGAGCTGGTGCCGGTGCTGCCGGGCTGGTCGCTGCCCGACGTGACCGCGTGGGCCGTGTTTCCCGGCCGGCGGCTGATGCCGGCGCGCACCCGGGTGCTGCTGGAAGCGATGGCGGTGCAATTCTCCGGACCCGCGTGCGAGCGAGCGCAGGCGTTGATCGAGCAGGACCACCAGGCGGCCAAGCGCCACCGCGATGCGGGCTTGCCGGGCCAGCCTGCGGCGGCGGCTTAGCGAACACCGGGCGCTTGTCCTACACCCCCGGCAAGGGGGCTGGTTTTACGCTCGGGGTCCTGATCGTCATTTCGAGGAGACCGCCATGGTCCGCGTGCTCGTGCTGTTTGTGGCCCTGCTGGTGATGGCCGTCTTCACGCTGCTGAACTGGCAGGCCTTCGTCGCGCCGACGCCGCTGTCGCTCGGCTTCACGACGGTGCAGGCACCGTTGCCGATGCTGCTGCTCGGCGCCTTCGTGTTCATCAGCGTCTGGTTCGTCGTGTGGGCGCTGCAACTGCAGGGCAAGGCGATGCTGGAAGCGCGCCGGCTGTCGAAGGACCTGCAGGCGCAGCGCGAACTGGCCGACAAGGCGGAGGCGTCGCGCTTCACCGAGCTGCAGTCGTTCCTGTCTGCGGAACTGGCGCGTCTGAACCAGTCGGGGCTCGATGCTCGGGCCGCGGTGAACGCGCGTTTCGACCAGCTGCGGCGGGAGCAGCAGGTTGCGCTCGAAGAGGCGACGAATGGCCTCTCGGCGCACCTGGGGGAGCTGGAAGATCGGCTGGAGCGGTCGCATGGGTTGGCGGCTGAGATGGACAGCATGCCGGCGCGTGGGGTTCGGCCTGGGGCGTGATGTGCACTCCGGCAAATGGCCAGGCCAAGCTGGATCGGCCCAATATCTCCAACCCGATCAAGCGTCCGTGTTTGTCCAAGTCCAGATAATGCGACACGATGCGTAGACAGTCCGTCTCGCGCTCTAGCGCGGATAGTCTGGTGGCCATTTGACTGCGCGACCAGTATCTAAGATATCGACAGGCCTGAGATCGTCAAATCGCAAGACAGCGTAAAGACCGTCCCCGCATTTCGGGCATTCGGCATAACAACATTCCTCGATACGGCTCCCGTCATCTGAAACCAGCACGCCTCCGTCGCGCCAACTGCTCCACTTTGGGTGCCCTACTGGCCACCATCGCATCCGCTCACCAATTTGATAGATCTGATTGCGGAAAGCTCCTCGTTCGTCTCCCTCGAACGACGAAACCACGTGGCACTGTGCTTGCATTTTTATTGCGCGGCCGCATGACGGGCACAGGATGTTGAAGCAAATCAAATTGAAGGCAGACATGATCAATTCGAATCCGCGAAGGCTGATTGTTCAGAAATTTCGGGATCTCTTGTCATTGGTGATCGCAGTCGTCCATCCTGCAGGAGCCTCACGCTCGCCGGAGTAACGCGGGCTCCAGCAGCCGAATATTCTTATATTTCTTGACGCCTCAACAAAATTTGAGCCTAAAATCTAGCCACCAGAACTTCCACCCCATGCAAAACCAGCTTAGCGTTCAATAACCCTTCCTGCCCCTATCAGCTTGTCGCCCTCAAATAGCCGCACGGCATCTCCGAGCATCCATTGCATACCAAGTGGATGTTCTCGGAACTGCCACGCCACGTGATGCGAATTGAAAGCTCGCTCAACGATGCCGTATATTCCCACAGCGTAGCAATCCCACCGCGAGAGCGCTGGATAGCTGCATTGAGGCTGGCGATTCTTTGATCGAGCATCGTCTTTCTCCAAGATTAGCGAGGCGCAGGAACAACCTGCCCTCCGTTATAGGAGATTGTTTTGTCTAGCAGCGACTGGTTGTCGAGTATTGTCCTAAGTTCAGAATTTGTGACGTTGTTTCGCATCGAGAAGTTGACTGGTGCCTTGAGCGCCGCAGCCGAATCAATTCCGTCGAGATTGAAGTGGGTTGTTTCCGCTCTAGGCATCCGAAGGAAGGGAACATTATTCGTCATACAAATTTCCCAGCGGCTCGCTTACAACCATACTCAATCAGGCTCCTGCCATCAGGTGTTTCAATTCAGCTCTCAGGCTGCCATTCGAAATGTTTTTCCATGGCAACAACTGCTTTATTGACATCAGCGCCAAGAAACCCGAGTACTTCCAGGAACCAAGATAGCTGCTCACTCAAACCCCAAGCTTCGTCTTTGCCGGGAGATAGCAAACATATTGCCAAACGCGCGATAAGCACATCGCCACCTTCAAAGTTGCGAACGCCTTTTTCGTCGACGACCGTCCACCAGTGCCTGAGAGCGGCACTTCGATCGTCGTCGCGCAGTTTTCCTGCCAGAACCCCTCGAATTGTAGATATTGGATCGTGAGCGGGAGAATCAAATGATATTCCAAGTTGCTCGACAACTTGGAGCATGAAAATCTGCAATGACGGGACGGATTCGCCCACACTGTCTGGCCACACAATTGAATCGATTGACTTCATTGTGATACTCCGAAAAAACCAAGAATATCGCTACACGACGAGCATATTTCCAGCCGTTGTTGAAGAACGCGACATCGGCCTTGCCGTCGCCGTTGAAATCGCCGACGAAGTGGAAAGGCTTCCCGTCGCGGTCTTGACGACGAACGATGCCGCCCCGCCCAGGTTGCCGATGCCCGCGTAGCCGATGGACTGCACCCGCGAAAAACTCTCCCGCTCCGTGCTGTAGAAGGTCTTGTCGGCACCGTAGGCGCCGGCCACGGCGTTGGCGCCGCCGTTGGGATCGGGCACCGCGACCAGGCGCTGTCCATCCAGGCAGAAGCGGTCGACCGCGTAGTCGAGGCCGCCCCGCCAGTTGGGGCCGTCCTGCGCCGCCGTCTGCGGGCAGCGCGTGATCGACGAGAGCCCGGAGAGCGACCAGCCGACCCCGAGATAGCCGTTGCCGGCCTGGCTGCTGTACGTCAGCGACAGCTTGGGCTCGAGCCCTGCGACGCCCGAAGGCACCTGCAGCGGGATGGTGTAGGTCGCAGCGCCCGACTGACTCACCGCGAACTTGCCGGGCAGGCTCATCTGGGCCTGGGCGCCCAGCGCGACAACAGCGAACGCAGCGGCAGTTGCACGTGCGAACGACGAGCCGATCAAGCAGGGCATTGGATCCTCCTCAGACACCGCGTTGCATGCGGTGCCTCACTCACGAATGGGGTGGCGTTGCCCGTCGCCGGTGCCCCGCCACCTTCGTGTGGTGGAGGGCCCGGCGCTCTTCTAGGCGGACGCGAGGGTAGGGATTGCCGGTCGTACTGGCAACTGTCAATTCGTACGATGGCGACGCAAGGCCACTGCTGCTAGCGCATCACTCTTCCCGGCTCCCGCCGAAGATCCCCAGCAGCGCGAGCAGCGACTGGAACACGTTGTAGATGCTCAGGTAGACGCCGAGCGTCGCGCTGATGTAGTTGGTCTCGTGCCCGTCCTGCACGCGCTTCAGGTCGTGCAGGATGAAGGCCGAGAAGATGCCGATCGCCAGCACCGACAGCGTGATCATCAGCGCGCTCGACTGGATGAAGAAGTTCGCGATGCCGGCGACCAGCAGCAGGATCGCGCCGATGAACAGGAACTTGCCCATGCCCGACAGGTCGCGCTTGATCACCGACGACAGCGTCGCCATGCCGAGGAAGATCGCGCCGGTGCCGGCGAAGGCCGTCATGATCAGGCTCGCGCCGTTCGACAGGCCGAGCACCGCGCCGACCAGGCGCGACAGCATCAGCCCCATGAAGAACGTGAAAGCCAGCAGCACCGGCACGCCGGCCGCCGAGTTCTTGGTCTTCTCGATCGCGAACATCAGGCCGAACGAGCCGGCCAGGAAGACCACCAGGCCGACGCCCGGCGACATCGCCCGCGCGATGCCGGTCGACACGCCGATCCAGGCGCCGAGCACGGTCGGCACCATCGACAGCGCGAGCAGCCAGTAGGTGTTGCGCAGCACCTTGTTGCGCTGCTGGACGGAGCTGTCGACATAGCCTGTCGACGCGATGTGGGAAAGCGGATTCATGGAGGATTCCTTCAATTCGAAGTTTCAGGAGTGTTCGCACGGCGCTTGGCGCGCGCGCGGATGTTGAGCGCCTCGACCGCGAGCGAGAACGCCATCGCGGCATAGATGTAGCCCTTGGGCACGTGGGCGTCGAAGGCCTCGGCCGTCAGCGCCATGCCGACCATCACCAGGAAGGCCAGCGCCAGCACCTTGACCGACGGGTGGCGGTCGACGAACTCGCCGATCGGCTTGGCCGCTACCAGCATCACGCCGACCGACGCGACCACCGCCGCGACCATCACGCCGATCCGGTCGACCATGCCGACGGCGGTGATCACCGAGTCGAGCGAGAACACGATGTCGATCACCGCGATCTGGCCGATCACGCCCCAGAACAACCGCTGGCCGGCCGCCTTCAGCGCGGCGGCATCGGCGACCGGTGCCGGGCCGTGCTGCTCGCGCGCCTCCACCTCGACGAAGATCTCGTGCGACGCCTTCCACAGCAGGAACAGCCCGCCGAACAGCAGCACCAGGTCGCGCCCGCTGATGCCCTGGCCGAGCACCGTGAACAGGTCGGCGGTCAGCCCCATCACCCAGCTCAGCGAGAACAGCAGCAGCAGCCGCGAGACCATCGCGAAGCCGAGGCCGAGGCGGCGCGCCTTGTCGCGCAGCTCGGGCGGCAGCCGCCCGACAAGGATGGAAATGAAGATGATGTTGTCGACGCCGAGGACGATTTCCAGGGCGGTGAGCATCGCGAAGGCGATCCAGAGATTGGGGTCGAGGACAGATTCCATGGCGTGGCAGTGGTGGTCCGTGGGGCTGCCAGGATGGCATGGCCGCGGACGCACGGGGGCGAAGACGAGCGGGGATCGAGACGGAACCGCAGGCTGCGGACGCGCCGCGGCAGGGTTCTCAGGCGCGCAGTGCGGGCGCCTTCGGCGGGCGGCGCAGGCCGTCCAGCCAGGGCGGCTGGCGCGCGGGTTCGGCGTGCCGGTGCGGCCGGGCCAGCGAGAAGCCGGGGTCCGGCACCGGCAGCGTGCCGGTCAGCAGGTCTTGCACGTCGGCGACGGTTTCGCCGGCCGACTGGATGCGGTCGTCGAGCTCATGCTCCGGGCTGTCTCGGTCCTGGGGATTGCGGTCCTCGGTCGACGCATCGTCGATCACCGCCACGGCCTGTGCCGAGGACGGCACCGTGCTCGCCTGCGGGCGGGCCATCAGGCCGGCTGCCAGCAGGACGAGCGTCAGGACGAGGACGAGGCCGCGGGAGATCATGGAAGGCGGCAGTGTAGCGGGCCGGTGCGCCGCACCGGCCCGAAGGGCTACTTCGCGACCACCGCGGGCGGCGCGTCGCCGCTCGCGTGGCGCGGGCGCCGGAACTTGCCCGACGTCCACTGCACCACGTCGTCGACGAAGGTGAACAGCACCGGGATCACCAGCAGGCTCAGGAAGGTCGACGTGATCAGCCCGCCGATCACGACGATCGCCATCGGCGCGCGGAAGCTCGAATCGACGCCGATGCCCAACGCGATCGGCAACATGCCGGCGCCCATCGCGATCGTCGTCATCACGATCGGGCGGGCCCGCTTGTGGCAGGCATCGAGCACCGCGTCCCAGCGCGACAACCCGTGCTCGCGGCGCGCCATGATCGCGTACTCGACCAGCAGGATCGAGTTCTTGGTCGCGATGCCCATCAGCATGATCAGGCCGATCATCGACGGCATCGACAACGCGGTGTGCGTGACGAACAGCGCGAGGAACGCGCCCGGCACCGACAGCACCAGCGCCGCGAGGATGGTGACCGGCTGCACGAAGTCGTGGAACAGCAGCACCAGCACGATGTAGATGCACAGCACGCCGGTCAGCATCGCGAGGCCGAAGCCGGAGAACAGCTCCTGCATCGCCTCGGCATCGCCGACACCGGCCAGCGACACGCCGGCCGGCAGGCTGCGCAGGCTGGGCAGCTGCTCGGCGGTGCTCTGCACATGCTCCAGCGACTGGCCGTTCAGCTCGATCTCGAAGTTGATGTTGCGCTTGCGGTCGAAGCGCGCGATCTGCGCCGGGCCGCTGTCGATCGACAGCGTCGCGACGTTGGCCAGCATCACCGGCCCCTTCGCGCCGGGCACCGCGAGCCGCGACAGCAGCTCCAGGTCGGTGCGCGCATCGGCCGCCAGCTTGACGACGATCGGCACCTGGCGCTGCGACAGGTTCAGCTTCGGCAGGCTCTGGTCGTAGTCGCCGGCGGTCGCGATGCGCAGCGTGTCGGCGATCGCCGCCGACGTGACGCCCAGGTCGGCCGCGCGCGCGAAGTCGGGCCGCACGATCAGCTCCGGGCGCACCAGGCTCGACGTGGACGTGACCGCGCCGATGCCGGGGATCGTGCGCAGCTCGCGCTCGACCTGCTTCGAATGCGCGAGCAGCACGTCGCCATCCTCGCCGGCCAGCACCACCACGTACTTCTCGCCCGAGCCGCCGAAGCCGACCGCGACCCGCGCGCCCGGCAGCCCGGCCAGCGCGTCGCGCAGCTGCTGCTCGATCACCTGCTTCTTCGGCCGGTGGCCGCGCTCGGTCAGGTTGATGCTGAGCGAGGCCTTGCGCACCTCGGCGGCGCCGGCGCCGGCGAACGGATCGGCACCGGTGTTGCCGCCGCCGACCGCGGTGTAGACCAGCTTCACGTACTGATTCTTCTGCACGATCTCGCGCGCCTGCTCGGCCACCGCCAGCGTCTGTGCGAAGGTCGCGCCCGGCGGCAGCGAGATCGAGACCTGCGACTTCGACAGGTCGTCCGGCGGGATGAAGCCCTTCTCGAGGATGGCGGCGAGGAAGATCGAGCCGACGAAGAACACCACCACCGCAACCGTCGTGATCACCCGGTGGTGCAGCGCGGCGGTGACCCAGCGCATGTAGACGTCGATCCAGCGGCCTTCGTGGTGATCGCCCTTCGGCGGCTTCAGCAGGTACGCGGCCATCATCGGCGTCAGCATGCGCGCGACCACCAGCGACATGAACACCGCGATCGCCGCGGTCCAGCCGAACTGCACGAAGAAGCGGCCGACCACGCCGCTCATGAAGGCCGTCGGCAGGAACACCGCGATCAGCGTGAAGGTGGTCGCGATCACCGCCAGGCCGATTTCGTCGGCCGCCTCCATCGCCGCCTGCATCGGCGTCTTGCCCATGCGCAGGTGCCGCATGATGTTCTCGATCTCGACGATCGCATCGTCGACCAGGATGCCGACCACCAGCGACAGCGACAGCAGCGTCACGCCGTTCAGCGTGAAGCCGGCCAGCGCCATGAACGCGAAGGCCGGGATCACCGACAGCGGCAGCGCGAGCGCCGACACCAGCGTCGCGCGCCAGTTGCGCAGGAACAGCCACACCACCAGCACCGCCAGCGCGGCACCTTCGTACAGCATCGCCATCGAGCTGTCGAAGTCCTCCTGCACGTTGTCGACGAAGTTGAAGGCCTCCTCGAACTTCACCTCGGGGTGGGCCGCCTTCATCGCCTCGATCTCGGCGCGCACGCCGGCCGCCACCTCGGTCTCGCCGGCGCCGCGGGTGCGCGTGATCTCGAAGCCGACCACCGGCTTGCCGTTCAGGAGCGCGGTCGAGCGCTGCTCGGCCACCGTGTCGCTGACGCGCGCGACCTGCTCCAGCCGCAGCCGCCGGCCGTCGGCCAGCGAGATCTCCATCTTCGCGAGCTCTTCGGCCGAGCGCACGGTCGCGATGGTGCGCACCGACTGCTCGGCGCCGCCGACATCGGTGCGGCCGCCCGAGGCTTCCTGCTGGATCTTGCTGAGCTGGTGCGAGATGTCGGCCGCGGTCGCGTTCAGCGCCAGCAGCCTGGCCGGGTCGAGCTCGACGCGCACCTCGCGCGTGACGCCGCCGACCCGCGCGACGGCCCCGACGCCGCGCACGCTGAGCATCTGCTTGCCCACCGTGTTGTCGACGAACCACGACAGCGATTCCTCGTCGAGCCGGTCCGACGCGACGGTGTAGGTCAGGATCGGCGAGCCCGACAGCTCCATCTTCGTGACCACCGGGTCGCGCAGGTCGGCCGGCAGGTCGGCGCGCACCCGCGAGACGGCGGCGCGCATGTCGTCGACCGCCTCCTGCACCGGCTTCTCGAGCCGGAACTCGCCGGTGATCGTGACCAGGCCGTCGGTCACCGAGGTGTAGACGTGCTTCAGGCCCTGCAGCGTCGCGACCGAGTTCTCGATCTTGCGCGCGACGTCGGTCTCGAGCTGCGACGGCGACGCACCCGGCAGCGCGGCCGAGATCGTGACCGTCGGCAGCTCGATGTCCGGGAAGTTCTGCACCTTCATGCTCTTGAAGCTGTACAGCCCGAGCAGGGTCAGCAGGATGAAGAGCAGCACCGCGGGGATCGGGTTGCGGATCGACCAGGCGGAGACGTTGATGTTCATGGGGCGTCGTCCTTCAGCAGTTGCCGTCGCGCGCTCAGCGCGAGGCCGTGGCGGCGGCAGAGGCGGCGGCCGGCACCGGCAGCGCGTCGACCACGTGCACCGTGTCGCCGTCGCCCAGGAAGCCGCCGCCGGTGGCGACGACGCGGTCGGCCGGCTGCACGCCGCCGAGGATCTGGATGCGATCGCCCACCCGCTGGCCGACCTTCACCTTGACCAGCGTGACCTTGTTGTCGGCGCCGACGCGCAGCACGTAGCTGAAGCCTTCGCGCAGCAGCACCGCGCTCTGCGGCAGCGTCATGCCCTGCTGCGAGCCGATCTCGAACTCGCCGCGCGCGAACATGCCGGCCTTCGCGGTGCTGCTGCCGCCCGGCAGGTCGACGTAGACGATGCCGTTGCGCGTCTGCGCGTCGACGGTCGGCGCGACGATGCGCAGCTTGCCGGTCACCGGCTCGCCGCTGGCCGGCAGCACGCGCACCGCCATGCCGGGCTTCAGCGGCCCGATCTCGGACGACGGCACCTCGGCGCGCCATTCGAGCCGGCCGCCGCGGATCAACCGGAACAGCTCCTGGCCGGCCGGCAGCACCGCGCCGACGGTGGCGCTGCGCGACGAGATCACGCCGTTGTCGGGCGCCAGCACCTGGGTCTGCTGCAGCCGCAGCTGCTGCACCTTGGCGGCAGCGCGCTGGGCTTCGAGCCGGGCCTGCGCGGTGCGCTCGGCGGTCAGGTACTGCGTGGTCTGCTGCGCGCTCAGCGCGCCGGTGGGCTGCAGGTCGCGCGCGCGCTGCGCATTCGCGGCCGCCTCGGCGGCCGTCGCCTCGGCTTCGGCCACCGCGGCACGGGTCTGCGCGAGGTCGGCGTGGATGGTGTCGGACGCAAAGGTCGCGAGCACCTGGCCGCGCTTGACCACGTCGCCGACGTTCACCTTCACGTCGGCCAGGCGCAGGCCGTTGGCTTCGGTGCCGACGATCGCCTCCTGCCAGGGGGCGATGCTGCCGTTGGCGGCCAGCAGCGTCGGCAGGCTGGCCGGCTGCAGCTGCGTCACGGTGACGGTCAGCGCGGCTTTCGCGGCGGCGGGCTTCTTGTCGTCGGCGGCGCGCACGGTGCTCGTCACCGAGACGGCGAGCAGCGCGGCCAGCACGCCGGCGGCGGCGAGGGACAGCAGCAGGGGCTTCAGTCGTGGGGTCATGGTGGGCTTGATCGGTGGATCGTGTGGGTCGTGTGGACCGTGTTCAGGGGGTGGCCTTCGTCGGCCCCGAGGGGTTGCCGGCCGCAGCGGCATCGGCCACCGGCGTGCCGGTGCGCCAGCCGCCGCCGAGCGCGCGGTACAGCGTGATCCAGGCCGCGACGCGTTCGCGCTGCAGGTCGATCAGCGTGCCGTGCGCCTGCACCGCGCTGCGGCGGGCGTCTTCCAGCTCGAACAGGCTGGCCAGGCCGCCCTTGAAGCGGGCCTCGGTGGCGCGAAACGATTGCTCGAAGCCTTCGTCGGCGATGCGGGCGTTCTCGTTGCGCGCCGCGCTGCTGTCGAGCTGCACCAGCGCCTGCTCGACCTCCTGCACCGCGGTGCGCAGCTTCGCGCGGTACAGCGACGCGGCCTCGTCGTAGCGGGCGCGGGCGGCGTCGACATTGGCGCGGCGCACGCCGGCATCGAAGATCGGCAGCGTGACCGCCAGCGGCCCGACCGACCAGACGGTGCCGCTCTGCGTGGCGTCGCCGGTGTCGACGCGGAGCCGCGAAATCGACCCGGCCAGCGTGACGCGCGGCAAGCGCTTCGCACGGGCCTGCGACACCTCGGCGCTGGCCGCGCCGAGTTCGCGCGCCGCGTTGAACACATCGGGCCGCTGGTTCAGCACCTCGGCCGGCACGCTGTCGATCGCCAGCTCGGCCGGCTGCGGGATGCGGGCGGTGCCGGCGGCCAGCGTCGCGCGCAGCGTGGGCTCGTCGATCGCCGTCAGCGCGACCAGGCCCTTGACGGCGATGTCGCACTGCGCGCGCTGCGCGGTCAGCAGGCTCGCGCCCTGCGCGGCACTGGCGCGCGACAGGGCCGCGGTGGCCGGCGGCTCGAAGCCGGCCTGCGCGCTGAGCCCGGTCAGGCGCGCGGTCTCGGCGCGCGAGCCGGCGTCGGCCTCGGTCTGCACCAGTTGCGCCTCGCAGGCGCGCAGCCCGAGGTAGGCGTTCGCGGTCTCGGCGGCGACCGACACGCGGGCGTCGTGCCACGACGCTTCGGCGCCTTCGAGCCGGTACTGCGCCGCATCGCGGCCGGCCCGGCCGGCGCCGAACACGTCGATCTCCCACGCGGTCTGCAGGCCTGCCGACGTGGTGGTGGACAGCGGCGTGACGAAATCGCTGCGGCCGCGCGATGCGCTGGCGCTGGCATCGAGCGTCGGCAGCAGCGCCGCGCCGGCGCCGGTGCGCGTGGCCTGCGATTGCGCAACGCGCGAGCGCGCGCTCGCCAGCGTCGGGCTGACGGCCTGCGCGGCGTCGATCAGCTGCGACAACACCGGGTCGTCGAACTGCTGCCACCAGCCGCTCAGGTCGGCGAGGCGACCGTTGTGCGGCAGCGGGGCGTACCACTGCGCCGGCAGCAGGGCGGGGTCGGCGGCCGGCTCGGGCGGCGCGCTCGCGCAGCCGGCCAGGGCGGCCGCGGTGGCCAGCGTGGCGGCCAGCAGCGCGCGGCGGGTCGGTGTCGTCATGTCCTGTCCTCTCTCTTGTCTGCTGTCTTGTCTGCTCTCCGGCCTGCCCGCTTCAGCGCCGCGCGGCGCGCCCCTTCGGCGCCGACCATCGCCAGCGCATACGTCACCAGCCGCTCGGACCACAGGTCGAGCGCGCGCGGGTGGCTGTTCAGGCGCGGCGCCAGCGCGTCGGTCACGTCCTGCGCGATCTGCAGGTGCACGCCGAGCGCCGCGATGCAGATCGCCAGCCGGTGCAGCTCGTCGTCGGCGCGGCGCAGCCCGAGGTGTCGCGCCAGCAACGCGACCAGCGCCTCATGGCGCGGCTTGATGCCGTTGACGATCTCGTCCTGCCACACACCGGTCGGCTCCAGCATCTCGCGCACATGCAGCCGCATGCACTGCTGCGTCATGTCGCCATGCTTCAGCGGCTCGATGAAGCCGGCATACAGGCCGTGCAGCGCGTCGGGCAGCGTCATCGCCGGGTCGTCGTAGCGGGCGATGTCGTCGTGCGGCGTGCTGAGCGGGCCGGCGAACACCGCGCGGTACAGCCCTGCCTTGTCGCCGAAGTAGTAGCTGATGGCGGCGATGTTGACCTGCGCCGCCTCGGCGATCTCGCGGGTGGAGGTCTTGTTGTAGCCGTGCTGCGCGAACAGCCGCAGCCCGGCCAGCAGCAGGCGCATGCGCGACTGCTCGCCATCGCTGCGCGGTGCGCGCGGGGTGTCACGGGCGGTTTCAGGGGGGCGGGCCGACATGGCCGGCACTCTATCAAATAAATCAAACGATTGATTGAGTTTTCAGGGGTCGGTTCACGGCGCTTCGAAGATGTCCTCGATCGGCAGGCCGAAGGTGCGGGCGATCCGGAAGGCCAGCGGCAGGCTCGGGTCGTAGCGCTCGTTCTCGATTGCATTGACCGTCTGGCGCGACACCTGCAGCCGCTCGGCCAGCTCGGTCTGCGACCAGCCCCGCTCGGCGCGCAGTGTCTTCAGGTGGTTCTTCAATTGTTCTTCGCCTGTTCTTACCGGTTTCTTACCCGTTTCTACCGGTAGCGCCGTGCAGCGATCACGCCGCCGACCACCCACAGCACCGCCATCACCGGCCACACGGTGAACATCGACAGCGGCCGCCAGCCGACCCCTTCGAGAAAGCCGTAGCTGAAGCTCAGCAGCGCGGTGCCGGCGAACGCGAAGCCGAGCGCTTCGAGCTGCACGCGCATCTGCAGTTCGTCGAGCCGGCGGAACTGCCGCAGGACCGCCCAGCAGGCGGCGATGCACGGCAGCGTCGGCAGCAAAGCCACCAGCGTCGCGGACGGGCCGTCGAAGTAGCCGGTCTTCAGCAGGAAGATCGACAGGCACAGCACCAGCGCGTAGACCAGCATCGCGGCACCGAGCTCGATCAGATAGCGGCGGGGGATGGGCGAGAAGCATTTCATCATCGGCTGGCCATGTAAAGGTTGCTTTCCATGCCATCTTAGGACCGAGGTCCGTCGATGTAAAGCACCTTTTACAGACCACCGTGCTCCCTGCGCTTCCCGCCCACCCCGGCGGCGCTCCGCTTCCTCCCCGAGAACCCGTCCCCACGCCCTGTGCAGCTCACTGCAGCGGCAGGCTCGCCTGGCGCGGGTCGCCGGCCGGCGGGAATGCGTCGGGCCGCAGCCGGCGCGGCACGCCGCCGGCACTGCGGCGCATCAGCACCGCATGCGGCACGTAGCCGCGCGAATCGATCTGCCAGCCGTCGATGGCCTGTTCGTCGCTGACGCATTCGATGCGCACCGTGCCGAGCTGGCGGGCGCTCGCCCGTTGCACCAGCGCTTCGCACTGCGCCGCCGTCAGCTGGCGCGCGAACAGCGTCCAGCGCTGCTGCACCAGCGGCTGCCGCCAGGCGTCTTCGATCGCCCAGCGCAACGCCTGTGGCGTGCTGTTGCGGCCGGCCTCGAGCACGCGCGGCAGCAGCGCATGGAAGAAGGTCTGGAACGCGCGCCGCAGCAGCTTGCCCGGCAGCAGGTCTTCGAGCCGTGTCATGCGGTGGCTCCAGCCCGGCGCGGTGAGCTGCTGGCTGATGAAGGCTTGCAGCGCCTGCACCGGGTTGAACAGCCGCAGCCGGTTCGGCGGCAGCACCAGCAGCGGCAACGCGCTGGCTTCTTCATGCGTCAGCGGCTCGACGAAGCTGCACAGCACCGCGACGCGCGACCACTGCTCGGCCGTCAGCCCGTTGAGCCCGCCGAGCGGCCCGCCTTCGATCAGCTTGACGAACTGCAGCGCATCGCGATAGCCGTGCGCCGCCTTCGCATGGTTGGCCTTGGTGCTCATCACCACCAGGTTGCCGGCGGCATAGCCGGCATCGCTGCGCACGCGGTCGACCGATGCGGTCGCCAACATCGATGTTTCGGTCGACTCGGTGCCGTCGGACGTGTCGGACGACAGCGGCTGGCGAGTCACCGGGCAGTGGCTCACGTCGATCTGCTGCAGGTAGTGCGGCGTCACCTGCACCAGCTCGACGCTGCGGCCGCGCAGCCAGGCATGCAGCCGCAGCTGCAGCCACTTGCGCACCTGCGGTGTCGCCTGCAGCGTGCGCGTGCCGAACGCGGCCTGGCCGGACAGCCAGCCATTGCGCAGCGGCGAAGGTTCGTTGGCATACGGCGCCGGCGGCACGACGGCGTAGTGGCCGTAGTCCCAGCCCAGTTCGAAGCCGATGTGCTCGTGCGCAGTCAGGCTGTTCGGCAGCGCGGGGGACGGCAGGGCGGGGGTCGGCAGTGAAAGCGTCATCGTTCGGCTCCGTGGGTTCCGCTGCGCGATGCAGCAATGGAGCGAAGTGTTGCGGCCGGGTGGCTCACCAGATGAGCCACCGGGTCGCGTGGCCCCGAAAAGACATCCAGGTATGCTCGCGCGGCTGGCTCATCTGGTGAGCCACCCGACTGCTAACCGCCCCCGCCGCCGATGGACCGCACCGAACGCTTCTACAAGATCGAATTGCTGCTGCGCAGCCGCGGCTGCGTCGGCTTCGATGCGCTGCTCGAGGAGCTCGACATCTCGCCGGCCACGCTGAAGCGCGACCTGCAGTACCTGCGCGACCGGCTCAGCGCGCCGATCGTCTACGACCGTTTCGAGAACGGCTACCGCTTCGAGCATGCCGACACCCACGCGCTGCCGGGCGCGCGCCACGAGCTGCCGGGCGTCTGGTTCAGCGAGAAGGAGATCCATGCGCTGCTGACGATGCACCAGCTGATGGCCGGGCTCGACGACGACGGCGTGCTGTCGCGCCACCTGCAGCCGATGGTCGACAAGCTGCAGGGCATGCTGGGCGCCGACGAGAGCGAGGCGCGCGAGCTGATGCGGCGCGTCAAGATGATCGCCACCGCGCGCCGCCGCACGCCGAGCCGCCATTTCGAGCTGCTGGGCAGCGCGCTGGTGCAGCGCAAGCGCATCTGGCTGCGCTACTTCAAGCGCACCGACCGCAGCACCAGCGAGCGCGAGGTCTCGCCGCAGCGGCTGGTGAACTACCGCAACACCTGGTACCTCGACGCCTGGTGCCATGCGAGCGAAGGCCTGCGCCGCTTCGCGCTCGATGCGGTGCAGGAGGCGCGGCCGCTCGACACCCGGGCCCGCCATGTCGCGGTGAAGGACCTCGAGGCCGAGCTCGATGCCGGCTACGGCATCTACAGCGGCGCCGGCAGCACGCTGAGATGGGCGACGCTGGTGTTCCAGGCCGATGCGGCGCAGTGGGTCGCCAACGAGGAGTGGCATCCGCAGCAGAAGGCGCGCTGGCTGGACGACGGCCGCTACGAACTGCAGGTGCCGTACAGCGACCCGACCGAGCTGACGATGGACATCCTGCGCCACGGCGACAGCGTCGTCGTGACCGGCGACAAGGCGCTGGCCACGGCCATCGCGGCCAGGCTTGCGAAAGCCGCGGCACGCTACGCGTAGCCCGGATTCGCATCCGGGCTACAGCAACGACAGCTGGAAGGTGTTGCGCCCGGCCGTCTTCGCCGCATAGAGCGCGCCGTCGGCCCGCGCCAGCAGCGCGGCCGGGTCGAGGTTGCCGTGCCGGTGGAACGCGACGCCGATGCTGGTCGTCACCAGCAGCGTGTGGCCGTCGACCTCGAACGGCCGGTTCATCTGCGCGACGATCTTCTGCGCCACCGCGGTCGGCTCGACGTCGGTGCCCAGCCCTTCGAGCACGATCACGAACTCGTCGCCGGCCAGACGTGCGACGGTGTCGGTCGCCCGCACGCTGCCGCGCAGCCGGTCGGCGAACTCCTTCAGCACCCGGTCGCCGATGCCATGGCCGAGCCGGTCGTTGATGTCCTTGAAGCGGTCGACGTCGAGGAACATCAGCGCGAGCAGGTCGCCGCTGCGCTCGGCACGCGCCAGCGCCTCGTGCAGCCGCTCGTTCAGCGCGCGGCGGTTCGGCAGCCCGGTCAGCGCGTCGACGCGGGCCAGCGCCGACAGCTGCCGCTCCACCGACTTCTGCGCCGACACGTCGCTGCTGAGCGCGTACAGCCCGCGGATGCGGCCGTCATGCGCACGGTCGGGGATGTAGACGTTGTGCAGGCAGCGGATCTCGCCGTGCACCGGCGTCTCGACGTCGAACTCGACGCGCTCGCCGGCCAGCGCCCGCTCCACCGCGCCGCGCCGCGCCTCGTACATCGCCGGGCCGAGCACCTCGGCCATCGGCCGGCCGGCCTGGGCCGCCGGATCGAGCCCGAGCCAGTGGTGGAAGGTCGCGTTGCAGAACTGGAAGCACTGCGCGGTGTCGATGTAGGCGACCAGCGCCGGCAGGTTGTCGGTGACCTCGCGCAGCCGCCGGTCGGCGAGGTGGCGTTGCACCTCGCTGCGCCGCAGCCACTGCACCAGCACGCTCAGCGCACCGAACACGATCAGCAGCACTGCGCTGGCCACCGCGGCCAGCGCCAGCTCGGCGGCGCGGCGCGCCTCGTGCTCGGCCAGCACCTCTGCTTCGGCCAACCCGGTGAACACGACGAAGGGCCGGTCGGCGAGCTGCTTGTAAGCGAGCAGGCGCGGCACGTCGTCGAGCCGGCTGGTCGCGCGGTAGGTGCCCTCGGGGGCGCGCGCCAGCTCGTGGACCAGGAAGTTGTTGCCGGCCGTCTCGCCGAACCACAGGCGGTCGCCGGAGCGCCGCGCCCGCACCGTCCAGTCGAGCCCGACGAAGCTGATGACGCCCTGGCGGCCGAATTGCTGCTCGTCGTAGAAGCGGGTGAAGTACGACGGGTCGGTCAGCACCACCACGACGCCGGCGAACGCGCCTTGCGCGGTCTGCAGCCGCCGGCTCAGGTGGATGGTCCAGGCCTGGCTGACGCGGCTGACCAGCGGCTTGCTGATGTAGAGCCCCTGCGCCGTGCCGTCGGCATGCACCTTGAAGTGATCGCGATCGGCCACGCTGAGCCCGACGCCCTGCCCGGTCGATGCAATCACGCGGCCGGCGGCATCCGTCACATACAGCGCGATCAACCCGGGCTGGCGGGCGAGGCTCTGGCGCAACAGGCCCGGCAGGTCGACCGCACGCCCCGGCTGCTCGACGCTGTAGGCGACGAAGCCGCTGATCTGGTCGACCTGCGTCAGTGCGCGTTCGGTGTACTCCTCGAACGCGCGGGTCAGGTTGCGCGCCTTCGCGTAGGCGTCGGCGATCACCCGGGTGCGCTCGGCTTGCAGCCCGTGCAGCACGAAAGCCCACATGAAACCGATCACCAGCAGGCCGACGGCCGGCAGGACCCAGGCGATCCAGGCCAGGCTGCGTCGGCGGAAACGGGCCTGCGCCGTGAGCATGTTCAACGACTCTCTTTCGCGATGGTGTCGTCCCCCCATGCGGGCCGGTCGAGCGGCCGCACCCACGATAAGCCCAAACGGCCTTGGCACGACAGCGGGCTTTTCCTTCAGTCGAGGGGGTCGGCAGGCCCGCCGCTACCATCGTCGGCGTCGGCAACACGAGGGGAATGCGATGAAAGCAGTGTGGAACGGCGTGACCATCGCCGAGAGCGACGACACGGTGGTCGTCGAGGGCAACCACTATTTTCCGGAGAGCAGCCTGAAGCGCGAGTACGTCAGCTTCAGCAACCACCGCACCAGCTGCCCGTGGAAGGGGCAGGCGCACTACTACAGCCTGCTGGTGAACGGCGAAGCGAACCCGGACGCCGTCTGGTACTACCCGGAGCCGAGCGAGGCGGCGGCGCAGATCAAGGGCCGCGTCGCGTTCTGGAAGGGCGTGCAAGTGACCTGAGCCCCCCGTCGCTGGCGCTCCTGCCTTGCAGGCCGCGCTGGGCCAGAGGCCAAGCCGGTTCCGCGGGAGTTGCTTGATCTGCACGAGGCAAGCCTGTGCGTATGCATCAGCGGGGCTTATGGTCTGTCGGGAAGTTCCGATGCCCGGGCAGGCACGAAGCTGGCTAGCATCCGCTTACCGCAACCGCTGTCCGAGGATGTTCCCATGTCGCTGAAATCCGTTGGTGCACTGTCGCTGCTGGCCGTCTCGCTGGCCGGTCCGCTGCTCGCGCAGGCGCAGACCACGCTCGAGAAGGTCAAACAGAGCGGCGTGATCGGCGTCGCGTACCGCGAGTCGTCGATCCCGTTCTCGTACCTCGACGACAAGGCGCAGCCGGTCGGCTTCGGCGTCGACATCTGCAACAAGGTGGTCGACGCGGTGAAGAAGACCACCGGCCGCGCCGACCTGAAGGTGCAGCTGCAGGCGGTGACCTCGGCCAACCGGATCCCGCTGCTGCAGAACGGCACCATCGACATCGAGTGCGGTTCCACCACCAACAACAGCGAGCGCGGCAAGCAGGTCGCGTTCGCGACCAACTACTTCTACACCGGCACCCGCTTCCTGGTGAAGGCCGGCACCTCGGTGAAGTCGCTGGCCGACCTGGCCGGCAAGCCGGTCGTGTCGACCACCGGCACCACCAACTACAAGATCCTGCGCAACCTGAACGAAGAGAAGAAGCTGGGCATCGAGCTGCTCGGCGCGAAGGACCATGCCGAATCGGCGCTGATGGTGCAGACCGGCCGCGCGGTCGCGTTCGGCATGGACGACATCCTGCTGTACGGCCTGAAGGCGAGTGCCGCCAACCCGGCCGAGCTGGCGGTGGTCGGCGACCCGATCCAGGTCGAGCCGTACGCCATCATGGTGCGGCGCGAGGACCCGGCGTTCAAGAAGCTGGTCGACGACACGATCGCCGGGCTGATCCACAGCGGCGAATTCGAGACGCTCTACAAGAAGTGGTTCCAGTCGCCGATCCCGCCGAAGGGCATCAACCTGCAGGCGCCGATGAGCCAGGAACTGCGCGACAACCTGAAGGCGCTGAGCGACAAGCCGGCGACCTGAGCGGCCCCGCCCTCCCCTCACTTCTCGACAAGACACAGCCATGAACGATGCAGCGTGCCACGCACGCGGCACGGACGCGTTCGCGCCGTCGCTGTCGCCGGCCACCGCCCCCGGCCTGGTCGGCGTGCTCGGCGGCATGGGCCCGCTCGCGACGCTCGATTTCCTGCACAAGGTGCTGGCCGCGACGCCGGCGCAATGCGACCAGGACCACGTGCCGATGATCGTCAGCAGCATCCCGCAGGTGCCCGACCGCACCGCGGCGTTCCGCGGCGAAGGCGAATCGCCATTGCCGGCGCTGCGCGCCTGCGGCGAGCGGCTGGCGGCCGCCGGCGCCAGGCTGGTCGTGCTGCCGTGCAACACCGCGCACCTGTGGTTCGATGCGCTGCAGTCGGCGCTCGGGCTGCCGATGCTGCACCTGGCCGACGCCGCGCTGGCCGAACTGGCGCGGCGCGCGCCCGGCGCCCGCGTCGGGCTGCTGGCCACCGATGCGACGCTGGCCTCGGGTCTGTACCTGAACCGCCCGCCGCTGCACCCCCGTCCGCCGCACTGGGTGCTGCCGACCGCGCCCGAGATGCTCGACTGGGTGATGCCCGGCATCGCCGCGGTGAAGGCCGGCGCGCCGGAGCAGGGCCGCCGCCTGCTGCTGCAGGCGGCGCAGGCCCTGCAGCGGCGCGGTGCCGACGCGCTGCTGCTCGGTTGCACCGAACTGCCGCTGGTGCTCGACGAAGCGGCGCTCGGCCTGCCGGTGATCGATGCGACCGATGCGCTGGCGCGCGCCGTCGTTGCGTGGTCGCAGGCGCAGCGCGCGGCCGAGCCCGGCGCGGCGGTGCCCGCATGAAGCACGTCTGCGTGGTCGGTGCCGGCGTGATCGGCAGTGCGACCGCGCTGGCCCTCGCGCGCGAGGGCATCGAGGTCACGCTGGTCGACGCCGCCGACCGCCCCGGCCAGGGCGCGAGCCGCGCCAACGGAGCGCAGCTGAGCTACAGCTACGTGGAGCCGCTGGCCACGCCGGCCGCACTGCGCGCGCTGCCGGGCTGGCTGCTGTCGCGCGACAGCCCGCTGTCGTGGCAGCCGCGCTGGCAGGCGTCGCACTGGCGCTGGCTGGCCGCGTTCATCGGCGCCTGCTCGCGGGCGCGCGTGCAGCAGACCACCGAGGTGCTGCTGCGCCTGTCGTTCCTGAGCCGCGACGTGCTGGCGCGCTGGCAGCATGAGCACCCGCTCGGCGTGCAGGTGCGCCAGGCCGGCAAGCTGGTGATCCACCGCGACCCCGCGAAGCGCGACGCGGCGCAGCGGCAGGTCGACTGGCAGGCCCGCTTCGGCTGCCGGCAGCTGCTGCTGGACGCCGACGCCTGCCGGCAACGCGAGCCGGCGCTCGCGCACGACCGCGCGCCGATCGCGTTCGGCATCTGGACGCCGGACGAGGCCGTCACCGATGCGCAGCAGCTGAGCCGCGCGCTGGCCGAGGCAAGCCGCGCGCGCTGGCGCATGGACACCCGCGTCGCCGGCTTCGTGCAGCGCGACGGCCGCGTGCAGGCGCTGCGCTGCGTGTCGGCCGGCGGTGCCGAGCGCGAGATCGAGGCCGATGCCTTCGTCGTGGCGGCCGGCCCCGGCGCGGCCGCGCTGCTGCAGCCGCTCGGCATCCAGCTGCCGATCGAGCCGATCAAGGGCTACAGCATCAGCCTGCAGGTCGCGAATGCCGCGCGCGCGCCGCAGGTCAGCGTGACCGATGCGGCGCGCAAGCTGGTCTATGCGCGGCTCGGCGAGCAGGTGCGCATCGCGGGCTTCGCCGAGCTGCGCGGCGCCGACCTGCGCATCGACCCGCGCCGCATCGCCGCGATGCTGCAGGCCGCGACCGACACCTTTCCCGGCGCGTTCCAGACCGGCGACCCGCAGCCCTGGGCCGGCCTGCGGCCGGCGACACCGGGGTCGCGGCCGCTGATCGGCCCGACCCGCGTCGGCGGCCTGTGGCTGAACACCGGCCACGGCGCACTCGGCCTGACGCTCGCTTGCGGCAGCGCGTGGCTGCTCGCGCAGCTGATGCAGGGGCGGAGCGTGCCGATCGACGCGTCGCCATTCAAGCCGGCGAGCTGACGACCCGGCGGAACGCGTCGATCAGGTCGTCGGCCGGTTGCGGCGAGCGCTCGCCCTGCGGCAGCAGCGCGCTGATGCCGACCGGCACCTCGGGCACCAGCGTGCGCACCTGCAGCGTGTCGTCGGCGGCCGCCGCGGTGAACGAATCGACCAGCGCCGGCCCGAAGCCCTGGGCCGCCAGCGTCATCGCGATGTGGTGCGTCTGCACCGTGATGCCGCCTTCGGGCGCCAGGCCTTCGCGGGTGCACTGCTCGGCCAGCATCGCGCCGATCGGGTCGCGTTCGTCGATGCGGATGAAGCTGCTGCGCAGCACCTCGGCCAGTTCGACCGTGCCCACGGTGCCGGCAGTGCCGCGCCGACCCGCCCGGGTGGGCGGCGCCGGAGACACGCAGACCAGGCGGCCCTGCGCCACCGGCACCTGCTGCACCGCCGGATGCGGGCTGTGGCCGAACACGATCCCGACATCGCCCTCCCGCAGCGCGATGGCCTGCGCGATCTCCGGCGAATGCAGCGTGCGGATCGCCACCGGCAGCGACGGGTGCCGCTTGCGGAACAGCGCGAGCGCCTGCGGCAAGGCATGCACCGCGAGCGACGGCACGACCAGGATGCGCAGCGCCGCCTGCTGGCCGCCGCGCAGCGCCCCGGCCAGCCGCCGCACCGATTCGAGCTGCGACACCAGCCGCTGCACCTCGGGGTACAGCGCCTGCGCTTCGCGCGTGGGCACCAGCCGGTTGCGCTGGCGGGTGAAGAGGGCATAGCCGAGCTGCAACTCGGCATGCTGCAGCGTCTGCGTGACGGCCGGCTGCGTCACGTGCAGCAGCCGCGCGGCACCGCTGACGGTGCCGGTCAGCATGACGGCGTTGAAGACCTCGACGTGCTTGATGCGCATGGCAACGGCAGTATCGCCCGCGCCGGCGCTTCAGCGGAGGCGCCTCACGGCACGAGGAACGACCGCACCAGCGTCAGCTCGCCGGGCTTGCGCATCGGCACGCGGAACACCTGCTGCTTCTCGCGCGGCGTGCCCTCGTCCTCGACGATCGCGACCTGCGCGGTGGTGATCACGTCGCGCTGCTCGCCGGCGCCGTAGTAGTTGACGAACACGTGGTACGCCCCGCGCACCGGGCTCGGCGTCGCGAAGATCTCGGGGCCGAAGCCGGTCGTCACGTCGACGTCGAGCGCGCCGCCGTTGCCGGCCACGCGGGACCCGTAGAACACATGCTCGCCGTCGGGCGAGACGACGTGCAGGTCGAGGTCGGTGTTGTCGCTGTCCCAGCTCAGCACGACGCGCAGCCGCGTCGGCACGCGGCCGGCCTGCGCCTCGTAGAACTGGGTGCGCCTGCCGGCGCCGCCGCCGGGCGAGCGCACCTCGACACCGTGGCTGCCGCTGCCGAACGACCAGGGCCGCGCGAAGCCGCCGCTCTCGTCGACCGACAGCGGCATCGCGACGCCGTCGACCACCAGCCGCGCCGGCTGGCGCGCGCCGTCGGCCCGCGGCTTCGCGGCGCCGTCGATGTGCCCGCGGATCAGCGCGCTGGCCGAGCGGCCGTTCACGTTGACGCTGGCGGCCGGGTAGTGCACCTCCTGCACGAAATCCTGCTGGCGCGGCGGTGCGCTGCGCCAGCCGGAGGTCGGGGCGTCGATCGCGGATTGCGCCGCGGCGCCGGTGGCGGCCGCGGCCAGGATCAGGGGGAGGAGCTTCTTCATGAGTCGGCCAATCGCTGTGCGAGTTGTTCGATGTAGGCCTCGTCCTGTCCGCACGGGTGGTCGCGGAAGGCGAGGTGCAGGTATTCGTGGATCAGCGTCACGCGGCCTTCGCGGCTCAGCCATTCGCGCACGCGGATCTCGAGCCGCCGCTGGTCGGAGTGCGGCGTGCCCATCGCGAGCTGGCACACCCGCAGCGCCGGGCCGAGCGGCTGGTAGCCGGCCTCGCGGCGCAGCAGCTCGCGCCAGCGCTGCTGGCGCTGCAGCAGCCAGGCGTGGGCCTGCGGCAGCGCCTCGCAGTCGGCCGCGGCCTGCGCGCCGGCGAGCGACATGCCGGGCCAGGTGGCGCGCAGGATGGTCTCGAAGCCGTCGCCGCGCCGGCTCGCGGCGACCGCGGCCTGCCACGACAGCACGCCGGGCGAGGCCTGGTCGAGGTGGTAGCGCACCTCGGCGCCGCGGATCACCAGGCCGTCGGTGAAGGCCGCCGCGGCGCGAGCCGCCTCGCTCGGCGGGTTCGGGCTGACGCGCTGCGTGCGGCTGTCGTCGGCGATCTGCCGGCAGGCCTCGGCCTGCGGTGCGTTCTGCAGCACGTAGCTGCGCGCCGCGATGGCCAGCGCACGAGCCGCCTCGACCTCCGTCGCGCGGCCTTCGCGGTCGACGACGCGGGCCACGTAGTCTTCGAGCGGCAGGCGCGCGTCGATCGCCGGGCCATCGCGTTCCAGGCGCAGCTGCAGGGCCGGCAGCGCGTCGACCGGCAGCTGCGTGCCGTTGCGGAACACCACCCGGTGGCGGCCGATCAATGCACCGGCCGGCGCCGCGCTGCCGTCGGCGCGCAGCACCGCCTGGATCGGGTAGCGCTGGAAGAAGCGCACGTCGATGCAAGGCTGCGCGGCCAGCGCATCGGCATCGTCCTGCGGCGCCGCCAGGCCGTGCGCCGACCACTGCCGCGCGATCCACGGCGCCTGCGCGCGCAAGGCCGTGCGGCTGGTGCCGGCCGCGCCGAACCAGAACGGCGTGCCGTCGGCCAGCCAGCCGGCGGCACCGCCGGCGCGTTCGCCGTCGATGCGCCACGACCAGGTCTTGAAGCGCGGCCCGCTGCCGAGCGCGGCCAGCACCGGGCCGTCGCGCGTGGCCAGCGGCAGCAGCGCCTGCCGTGCCGCGAGGCGCGACGGCGCCGGCACCTGGCGCAACGCGTGCAGCAGATCGGGCACCGCCAGCTCGGTGGCGGGCTGCATCGCGTCGAGCCGCTGCAGCCAGGCCGGCGCGCCGTGGTCGCGCCAGAAGCGCGACCAGTCGTCGGCCGACAGCGCCAGCCGCTTCGGTTCGAAGTACGGGCCGCAGGAGCGCGCCAGCGCCTCGTCGCGCCCGATCGACACCCCCGGGTCGCAGCAGTAGTCGTCATCCGGCAGGCGCTGTGCCGCTTCGCAGCGGTAGGCCGGCTCCTGCACGCCGCGCGCCTCCAGGTAGCCGTGGACGAACAGCTTCCACAGGCTGCCGAGCGGCGTGCGCGGCACCGATGCGAGCGGCAGCGCGCCGTCGCCGCTGCGCTGCAGCGCGACCAGCGCGTCGCCCTGCAGCCAGGCCAGCCGCGCGGCCGGCGCGGCCTGCACGCCGCCGGCCGACGACAACGCGATGACGAAGCACAGACGCGCGAACATGGCAGCCTTCAGCGGACCTCGATGGACGTCCAGGCGCCGCTCGTGTCGACGCCCTTCGCCTCGGGCTGGTACATGCGGTGCACGCGCGCCGGCGGCAGCTTGAACTGGCCGCGCTGCGCAAAGCGCACCAGGTGACGCAGCGTGACCGAGCCGCCGGCGTCCAGCTTCTCGACCGGCACCGCATAGCCCTGCGCGGTCGGCTCATGCTGCGCGCGCTCCAGCGGCTTGCCGCTCAGGTCCAGGCCCCAGGTGCTGCCCTCGACCGCCGCGCCGGGCGGCAACGCGACCTCGAGCAGCGCCCAGCGCATCGCCTTCGGTGCACCGACGGTGACCTGGTCCAGGTACAGCGTGTTGGTGTCCAGCGGCGTGCCGGTCTCGACCCGCTCCAGCGTGACGTTCATGCGGGCGTTGTCGGCGGAGGCCTGCGCGCCGGCGGGTTGCGACGCCGCGGCCGGCTTCGCTGCCGTCACCACGCGCCACAGCGTGCGCTGGATGCTCACCGGCAGCACCGGCGCCTGCGCCTCGCTGCTCTCGTAGCTGACGTAGGCCCAGGCCGCCTTCGCGCCGGCCGGCAAGGCCAGCGTCTCGGGCAGCGCCGCACCGGCGGGCAGCGTCCACACCACGTCGCCGCTGCTGCCGACGCTGCGCTGCCACGGCGCAGCCAGCGCGACGCCATCGGCCGCGCCGTCGGGCTTGCGGCCGAGCGCGCGCTGCAGCCACAACAGCGTCTGCGAGCGGTCGAAGGTCGGCATCGCACTGCCCACCTGGCCGAGCAGCTCGCCGGCCTTCTCGGTGCCGCTGCGGCGCGTCGCCATCAACAGTGCTTGCACGAACGGCGACGGCGACACCCCGAGGCGCGCCGCCGCCGCATCGGCCGCGGCGCGCTGGTCGGCAGCGACCGCGCCCTTGGTCCGCTGCGCGGTGTCGACGGCGAGCACCAGCGCGATGTCGCGCGCGCCGCCCGCCTCGCCGTCGGCCATCGCCCAGCTGCCGCGCTGCGCGTCGCTCGGGCCCGGTCCCGCCTCGGGCGCCTTCGCGGCCACCAGCTGCTCGACCAGGCTCGCGTTCATCGCGCCGACCGGCAAACCCATCTCCTGCATCCACGACAACGCCAGCGCGCGCTGGATCGGCGGCAGTGCACTGCCCTCCTTCGCGTACACGTCGAGCAGCCGCTCCCAGTGATCGTCGGGCAGGCTGGTGCGCAGCGCCTGCGTCGCACGCCAGTCGGCGTAGTACGCATACGCGGTCAGGAAGGCGTCGTCGCTCATGCCGCGGCCCCACCAGCCGAAGCGCGCCTGCGGCCCGGCCATCTGCGCGAGCGACAAGCGCGCCGTCGACAGCCGCTGCACCAGCTGCGGCGCCAGCGGCTGCTGCGCCGGCGACAGCGACTGCAGCGCGATCGACAGCGGCAGCATGCGGCTCGCCGTCTGCTCGACGCAGCCGTACGGGAAGTCGATCAACTCCTCCATCCAGCGGTTGAACGCACCGGCCGCCGGGTCCTGCGCGAAGGCCACCCGCACGCGGGTCGCATCCGCCGGCAGCTTCAGCGGCGCGCTGCCGGCCGCCATGTCCAGCACTTGCTCGCGCGGCGCGCGCCAGGCCACCGGCAGGCGCTGCAGCGTGGTGTCGAGCTGGTCGACGACGCGGCCGTCCTGCTTCAGCACCAGGCTGACGCCGGCCGCGCCGACGCGGTCGGCCGCGATCGGCAGCGCGATGAAGTTGATGCCCGGCTGCACGCTCAGCGTGTCCTTGCGCTCGACGCCGGCGCCGCGCGCTTCCCAGTCGACGCGCGCCGGCTGGCCGGTCTGGTTGAACAGCGCGATCGACGCCTGCGCGCGGTCGCCCTCGCGCTGCCAGTCGGGGCTGGTCCACTTCGCGTAGAACGGCTTGTCCGAGCGCACCCAGCCGACCTGCTGGCCGACCGCGCCGCCGGCCTGCATCGCCCGCGCGGTGATGCGCCAGCGCGTCAGCGAATCGGGCATGCGGAACGTGAAGCGCGCATGGCCGCCCGCATCGGTCGACAGCTTCGGCTCCCAGGCCGCCGTGTCGACGTTGTCGCGGCGCGGCCGCTCCAGCACCTTCACCGCGCGCTGGTTCACCTGGCGCGACGATGGCAGCACGCCGAGCTTGCTGGTCGCGAGGTCGTAGCCGATGAAGGACAGGCTCGCGCTGGTGCGCACGTTGTTGCGGCGCGGGTGGTAGAAGAAATCCTCGATGCCCGGCGCGATCTCCGGCTGCAGCACGTAGATCATCTCGTCGACCACGCCGACCGCGACTTCGGCCGCCACCGGCTTGCCGCCGAGCCGCGTGTCGATGTCGACCGTGACCAGCTCGCCCGGCGCGTAGACCGGCTTGTCGGTGCGCAGCGCCAGCGCGACGCGCGGCTGCTCGACCAGCAGCCCCTGGTTCTGGAACACGTAGTCGCCGTTCTTCACGTAGGCGACCGACACCGTCATGTTCGGGCTCATCTCCTCGCGCACCGGCAGCGTCAGCTTCCATTGCGTCGGGCCGAGGCGTTCGCTCCTGACCCAGTCAGCCGCTTCGCCGAGCACCGCGGTCGCTTCGACGCGGTCGCGCTCCAGCGTCAGCAGCGCGTGGTCGATCGGCTCCGGAAAGCTCAGCAGCAGCTCGGCGGTGTCGCCCGCGCGGTAGGCGGCGCGGTTGAACACCATCGTGATGCTGCCCGCGGGCGCCTTCAGCCCGTCGCCACTGACCCAGTGGCTGGCGGCGCCGACCAGGCGGCCCTGTTCATCGCGCAGCGACACGGTGTACGCGCCGGGCTGCGGGAAGCGCAGCGTCAGCACGTCGCCCGACGGCATCGCCCCCGATTCCTTCGCGCGGTTCTCGAGACGCAGCCATTCCCAGCGCGCCGGGCGCTTCGCATCGGCCGACGACTGCGCGCCGGCGCTGACGGTGAACGCGACCGGCTCGGTGGGCTTCGAGAACTGGCGGTCCGGCGTCAGCCTGAACGACCCGCTGCCGCGCTCGACCAGGATCTCCTTCGACGTGCGCACGCGCCAGGCGGCGCCGTCGGTCGCGAGCGCGGTCAGGATGTAGCGGCTCGGCTGGTCGGCCGGCGGCAGCGAGAAGCTCGCGACGCCGCTGCCGTCGGTCTGCAGCTCGTCCTGCGTCAACTTCAGCGGGAACTGGCCGCCGTAGTCGAGTTCGCCTTCGACCATCGTCAGCTTCTGCGCGCGCGCCGTCAGGCTGACGCGGGCATGGGCGACCGGCTTGCCGTCCGGGTAGTTCAGCTGCAGCTTGCCGCTGACGCGCTCGCCGGTCGCGAAGCCGGGCTTGTCGGCCAGCAGCGTGATCTCGAAATGCGGCTTCTGGTAGTCGGCGACGCGGAAGGCCGCGGTGTAGAC
>Ga0065165_1000859_pt1 | contig 39742 bp, 29 predicted proteins | sample AraplaMF_Cvi_mMF_FD_63813 | JGI IMG/M metagenome (GOLD analysis project Ga0065165, IMG submission 63813) | Arabidopsis root microbial communities from the University of North Carolina, USA - plate scrape MF_Cvi_mMF (version 2) (version 3) | ecosystem: Host-associated > Plants > Roots >... | reverse complement strand
GTCAGGCGCGACAGGCCGGCCGCCTCGTCCGCATGGTCGTCATAAGGGCGGCCGCTCAGGAAGGCTGGCGAGAAAGGCAGGTTCAGCGACATGCCGGCTCAGTAAGCCGGCGGCACCAGGGGTTCCGGGCCGGATCAGGCTTCAGTCGGCATGGCCCGGCTGCGCGTGGCCGGCGGACGACGCCGGATGCTCGGTCAGCCGCGTCGGTGCCACCTCGCGGGTGTCCGGCCCGGTGCCGCTGAAACGATCCAGGGCCAGGTAGATCACCGGCGTGATGTAGAGCGTCACGGCCTGCGACAGGATGAGGCCGCCCACCACCGCAAGACCCAGCGGCTGGCGCAGTTCAGCGCCCGCGCCCAGCCCCAGGGCGATGGGCAAGGCGCCCATCAAGGCTGCCAGCGTCGTCATCATGATGGGACGGAAGCGCAGGATGCAGGCTTCCCGGATGGCCTCGGCGGGTGACATGCCGCCATTGCGCTGGGCGTCCAGCGCGAAGTCGATCATCATGATCGCGTTCTTCTTCACGATCCCCACCAGCATCAGGATGCCGATGGTCGCAATCACGGTGAGCTCCATGCCCGCCAGCTGCAGGGTGACCAGCGCACCCACCGCCGCCGATGGCAACCCGGCCAGGATGGTGATGGGGTGGATGTAGCTCTCATACAGCACACCCAGCAGCACATAGATCACCGCGACCGCCAGCAGGATCAGCATCAGCTGGCCGCCTTGCGAATCCTTGAACACCGCTGCATCGCCGCCGTAGCTGGTGATGATGTTGGGCGGCAGGCCGATCTCGCGGGTATAGGCGTCCACCCGGCCCGTTGCCTGGCCCAGGGGTACATCGGGCGCCAGGTTGAAGCTCAGCGTCACCGCCTGCAACTGGCCCTGGTGGTTGACCGCCGTGGGGCCGAGCTCGCGGCGCACGCTGGCAAAGGCGGTCAGCGGCACCATGGTGTCGTTGCGCCCGCGCAGGTAGATCTTGCCAAAAGCGTCCTCGCTCAGGCGGTCGCCGTCACTGGCTTCCATGATCACCTGGTAGGTGTTGCTTTCCGCATAGATGCTTGAGACCTGGCGCTCGCCGAAGGCGCTGTAGAGGGCGTTGCGCAGGTCCTGCATCTGCACACCCAACAGCGTCGCACGCTCGCGGTCGATCACCAGGTTGGCCTGCAGGCCGCGCAGTTGGGAGTCGCTAGTGACATCCCGGAAGACTGGATCGCCCCGCAGTTTCTCCTGCAGTTTCTCGGCCCAGGAGTTGAGTTCGCCCGCGCTGACCGACTGCAAGGTGAACTGGTAGCGGCTCTTGGACTGGCGTCCGCCCAGTTGCAGGTTCTGCACCGGGCGCAGGTACACCGCAACGCCTGGCACGGTGCGCAATTGCCGGCGCAGGTCTTCCAGGACCTGGGGCATGGGCAGCCGTTCCGCCCGCGGCTTGAGGTTGATGAAGAGGCGGCCGGTATTGACCTGGCCACCACCACCGCCGCCGCCCACCGCGGCAGACACGCTGGCCACCGAGGGATTGTTCTTGACGATCTCGGCCACACGCTCCTGCAGCACGGTCATCGCGGCAAAGGAAATGTCCTCGGACGCCTCGGTGCTCGCCTGGATCTGGCCAATGTCTTCTTCCGGGAAGAAGCCCTTGGGAATGGCGATGTACAACCAGGCGCTGGCAATGAAGCTCAGCACCGCGACCGCGCCGACGACGCTGCGGTGCACCAGGGCCCAGTCCAGCGTGCGGGTGTAGAAATTGACCAGGGCGGTGAAACCCGCCTCGAAGCTGCGGCCCAGCGCGTTTTCCTTGGCCTCGTGGTGATGGCTTAGGAAACGGCTGCACAGCATGGGCACCAGCGTCAGCGACACCACCGCCGACACGAGGATGGCCAGCGACACCACGACCGCGAACTCATGGAACAGCAGGCCGATCACCCCCGGCATGAAGAAGATGGGAATCAGCACCGCCACCAGCGAGATCGAGATAGACAGGATGGTGAAGGCCATTTCCCGTGCGCCCCGGATGGCCGCCTCGAAGGGCGCCATGCCGTCCTCGACGTGGCGCACGATGTTCTCCAGCATCACGATGGCATCGTCCACCACCAGGCCCACCGCCAGCGTGATGCCCAGCAGCGAGATGTTGTCCAGGCTATAGCCCAGTGCATACAGCAGCGTGAGGGCGCCAATCAGCGAGATCGGCAGAGACAGGGTCGGGATCAGCGTCGCGACCAGCCGCCGCAGGAACAGGTAGATCACCATCACCACCAGGGCCACGGTCAGCAGCAGCGTGAAGTAGACGTCATGCAGCGACTCGCGGATGGAGACCGAGCGGTCGTTGAGCGTGCTCATCTTCACCGAGGCCGGCAGCTGCGCCGCAAAGCGCGGCAGCATGTCCTTGACCGCATCCACCACCTTCACGGTGTTGGCATCGGGCTGGCGCTGCACGGCCAGCACGATGGAACGCTCGCCGTTGAAATTGGAGAAGGACTTGACCGTCTCGAAGCTGTCCTGCACTTCGGCCACGTCCCGCAGGAACACCGGCGCGCCGTTGCGGGTGGCCACGACGATGCCGCCGAAGGCCTGCGCGTCCCGCAGCTGTTTGTTGGCCTGGATGGTCAGGGTCTGGCGCGAACCGTCCAGCGTGCCGACCGGGGTGTTGGCATTGGCGCCGCGGATGGCCGCCTGCAGCTCATCCAGGGTGATGTTGCGCTGCTGCAGCAGTTCATTGCGCGCCTTGATCCGCACGGCATAGCGCTTCTGGCCGTAGATGGACACCTGGGCCACGCCGTCGATGGTCGACAGGCTGGGCGTGATCAGGTTCTCGGCAAAGTCGTTCAGCTCGGACAGGTTGATCGACGGCGAGGTCAATGCCACCAGTAGCACCGGCGCATCGGCCGGGTTCACCTTCCGGTAGGAAGGCGGAGTGGTCATTTCGGTCGGCAGGGCGCGCAGGGAACGAAACAAGGCCGCCTGTACGTCCACGGCGGCGGCGTCGATATCGCGCGAGGGGTCGAATTCCAGCGTGAGCGAGCTGTTGCCCAGCGTGTTGGTGGACGAGATGGTGGTGATGCCGGCGATGGTGGAGAACTGCTTTTCCAGCGGCAGGGCCACTGAAGAGGCCATGGTCTCCGGGCTGGCGCCGGGCAACGTGGCCTGCACGTTGATGATGGGCGTGTTGAAGCTCGGCAGGGCCGCCACCGGAATGCGGCTCCAGGCGGCCAGGCCTCCGATCACCAGCGCAATGTTCAGCAGCACCGTCATGACGGGCCGCCGGATGAACAGTTCCGTGATGTTCATGAGATCCCCTTATTCGCCGGTTGCGTCGGCCTTGCCGCCGGCGCCGGATGCGGCGGCCATGCGGCCCGCCTCCGCGGCGAGCGCCTGCTGGCGCGCCGCCGCCGCCGGATCCACGGCGGCGGGCTGGGTGCGCACCGTCGCGCCCGGGCGCAGGTTCTGCTTGCCATCCAGCACCACCGTCGCGCCGGCGTCCACGCCGTCCACCACGGCCATCTCGCCAAAGGTGTAGCGCAGTCGAACGGTCTTGAGCTGCGCAGTCTTGTCGGCTGCCACCACATAGACCTGGCGGTCGGTGCCGCGCAGGATGACGGCGGCCTGCGGGATCACCACTGCGTTCTTGATGCTGCGCAGCAGCATGCGCACCCGCACATACTGGCCGGGCCACAGCGACTGCTGCTTGTTCTCGAATTCGGCCTTGAGCTTGATGGTGCCCGTGGAGGCGTCCACCAGGTTGTCCACGAAGATCAGCTTGCCACGGACGGAAGGTTCATTGCGGCTGCGCCGCGCGCCTGCATCGCTGCCGGGCAGCAGCACTTGCACCTCGGGAGGGGCGGGTCGCGCACCGTCCGCGCCGGGGCGCATCGCCTCCAGCACCGGGGCCAGTTCCGTCTCCGGCAGGGTGAAGGTGACGCCGACTGGATCGATCTGGACGATGTTGACGAGCGGCGTGCCGGAGGCGCCGGCCTGCGCCAGGCTGCCCGGCCAGACATTGACGGCCCCGGCGCGGCCGCTGAAAGGGGCGCGGATCTCGTTGTAGCTCAGGGCCACCTCGGCCGACTGCACGGCCGCCTCGTCGGCCACCACCAGGCTGCGGCCGCCTTCCAGGTTGGACAAGGCCGTATCCAGCGCGCTTTGGGCGACGAAGTTCTGTGCGACCAGTTCCTTGGCGCGTCCGTACTGGCGCTGCAGGTCGGCCAGCGAGGCTTTGTCCCGGGCCAGCTGGGCGCGCGCCTTGTCGAGGTTGGCGCGGTCGGCACGCTCGTCGAAGCGGAACAGCAGCTGCCCCTTCTGGACCGACTGGCCGTCCTTCACCAGCACCTCGCGCACGGTGCTCGTCGTCTGTGCGCGCACATCCACCTGGTTGAGCGCCGCCACCGTGCCGCTGGCCTCCACCACCACGGGGACATCCTGCTGGCGGGCCAGCACGACGCCCACCGTCTGCACGCCGCCAGCGGCGGAGGCACCACGCGCCGGAGCCGCTGCGGCGTCGGCCTTGGGCGACTGCGAGGCGCGCGACTTCCACCACCAGCCACCACCCGCCAACAGCAAGACGATGATCAGCGACAGGACGACTGGCTTGCGGCGCATGCTAAGTTCTTTCTCCAACGACGGTCGGCAGGGCGCGAAAGCTTAGGCCAGCGTTTGCTGACGATTGTTTCGCCTCCGTTAATGCCGGCATTGTCCCGGCGAACCTGTGCGATTGGAGCGAGCAGATGCCCCTGCGCCGGGAAGTTTTCCCGGGCGGCGGGGTGCCGGAGGTCACGTTGATGCGGTCGAGCCGAAGTCGGCCGCAGGACTTTCCGTGATGGACGGTGTCCGAGGGATGACGCTGGGCGCGGGGTCGTCAGCCGGGCGGCAAAGCCGCCACATCAGCGCTCAGCGCTGCGCCGCCAATGCGACAGCCAAGGCGGTCCCTACCTTGGCGTTGTGCTTGACCAGCGCAATGTTGGTGGCCAGGCTTTCACCGCCGCTCAGGTCCTTGATGCGGGCCAGCAGGTACGGCGTCACCGCCTTGCCGCTGATGCCGGCGGCCGCGGCTTCGGCCAGGGCCTGGTCGATGAAGCCCTGGATTCGCGCGGCGGGCATCTCATGCTCGACCGGTACCGGGTTGCTCACCACGGCGCCGCCATGAAGGCCCAGCGACCACTTGGTGCGCAGGAAGCGCGCCTGCTGCTGTGCAGCATCGAGCCGGAAGTCGGCCTTCAGGCCACTGTCACGGGTGTAGAACGCGGCAAAGTTGTCCTGTCCGACGGACAGCACCGGCACCCCTTGCGTCTCCAGGTATTCCAGCGTGAGGGCCAGGTCCAGGATGCTCTTGGCCCCTGCGCAGACCACGGCCACCGGCGTGCGGGCCAGCTCCTGCAGGTCGGCCGAGATGTCGAACGAAGTCTGGGCGCCTCGGTGCACCCCACCGATGCCACCCGTCACGAACACCTCGATGCCGGCCAGATGCGCGCAGATCATGGTTGCGGCCACCGTGGTGGCTCCGATGCGGCCGGTGCTGATGGCGAAGGGCAGGTCCCTGCGGCTGAGCTTCATTGCGTCCGGCGAGCGGCCCAGCAGCTCCAGCTGCTCGGCATCCAGGCCGATGCGGATGCGTCCGTCCAGCACGGCAATCGTGGCGGGCACCGCGCCCTGTTCGCGAACGATGGCCTCCACCTCACGCGCGGTCTGCACGTTCTGGGGATAGGGCATGCCGTGGGAAATGATGGTGGACTCCAGCGCCACCAGCGGGCGGCCCGCCGCTCGGGCGTCGGCCACCTCCGGCGAGAAGGCCATCAGGGATTGGGCGGCGGCGGGAATGGTCAGGTCAGTCATGGAAGGCTTTCGGTCGGTTCGGTTGGGATGCCGGTCGGGGGGCGGCATCAGGCGGATGAGCGAGGAGCGGTCAGCGGTGAAGCAGTGAAGCAGTGAAGCGGTGGCGGGGCGGCATGGGCGCTGCCCAAATGTCCTCGCCAGGCTCAGCCGAGCAAGGCCGGCGTGAGATCGGGGCTGACGGTGGCATCGGTTTGCAGTGTCAGGGCCGCGAGCGACAAGCCCAGCCGGCAGGCCGCCGGCAGGTCTTCCGCGTTGCGATGCAGGCCGGCCACCAGGCCCGCCGACAAGGCGTCCCCGGCACCGGTCACTTCAAGACGACGGCCGCGGGCCATCCTCGGCGCGGGCAAGGCCTGCATCGTGTCGCCCGCGCTGAAGCGCAGGCCCTGCGCCCCGTCGCTCATGACGAGCCGCCGCAGCCCCCGCGCGCGCAGCGCCTGCCAGGCCGTGTCCAGCGATGCGGCGTCCTCCAGGGCATGGCCCATCAGAGCGGCCAGCTCGGCCCGGTTCAGCACCAGCAGCTCGATCCCCTCCAGTGACGCGCCAAGCCGGCGCATCTTGGGCGCCGAGACGGCCACCACCACGAGCGACTGGTCGCGCTCCATCGCCTCCTGGCGGAGCAGGTCCAGCGTAGCGGCGGGCAGGTTCAAGTCGGCCACGACCCAGCGAGCGGCTGCCCGCTGAGGCGCACAGCGCCGGATGAAGTCGGGGTCCAGCCGGTCGGTCAGCGCCATGTCCGCCATGGCCAGGACGAGATCGCCCTGCGCATCCAGGACAGCGGTGTAGCTGCCGGTCGGTGCGTCGGCCGCTTGCAGGCAGCCGGCGCAGTCCACACCCAGCGATTGCAGCTGGCCCAGCAGCGACTGGCCGGCAGCGTCGCGCCCGATCGCCGTCAGGAAGTGCACCGGCAGACCCAGGCGCGCCAGGCTCTCGGCGATGTTGCGGCCCACGCCGCCCGCTGTTTCCACCTGCTGCGCCGGGTTGGAACTGCCCATGCGCAGCGACTCCTGCGCGCGAAGCTTGCGGTCGAGGTTGGTGCCGCCAATGCAGACGATCGGCTGCCGGCTCGGCAGCACATAGGCGCGGCCCAGGATGCGGCCCTCCCGCACCAACTGCGCGAGATGGCCCGCCACGGCCGATCGAGACAGGCCCAAGGCCTCCCCCAGCGCCTGCTGCGTGATGAACGGATTGGCTTCGACCAGGGCCAGCAACTGGCCTTTGGAATGACTCATGCGGCATTCTAGACAATTGTTTGTCGAGCTATACAAGTATCCATTTAGGGTTGCCGGGGAGTTCCAGTTCGGGCCTTGTCACTGCGTTCGGGGGACCCAGGCCGTTCCCGAACCCGGTCGTCTCGCATACGCTAAAGGCCTGGTCGGTAGCGGCGTCTCGGTGGGCCGCCTGGCCGGTCCATGCGCGTGTTTGGCCTTGACTGCCTTGTCCATGACGGGCGGGCTGGACGATGGTCTTTCCAAAATGATTCACTCAGGGGGACGCTATGCGACACAACCTGCCGGTGACCCAGCGGGCTTATGAGATCCCGGCCGATGCCACGCTGATGTCCACCACGGACCTCCAGAGCCACATCAGCTACGCCAACGAAGCATTCGTTGCGGCCAGTGGCTACAGCGCCGAGGAGCTGCTTGGGCAGCCGCACAACCTGGTGCGGCACCCCGACATGCCGCCGGAGGCGTTTCGCGACATGTGGGACACCCTGAAAGCCGGGCAGTCCTGGACGGGCCTGGTCAAGAACCGTCGCAAGGATGGCGACCATTACTGGGTACGTGCCAATGCCACGCCGGTGCTGCGCAACGGCAGGCCCATCGCCTTCATGTCCGTGCGTACGCGCCCAGAGGCCCACGAAGTGGCCGGCGCGGAAGCCTTGTATCGCGACATGCGCGAAGGCCGGGCCAAGGGCCTGCGCTTTCACAGGGGGGTGGTCCTGCGCGCAGGCCTGGGGTGGTTGACCCATTGGCGCAAGACGCTGCCGGTGCGGTGGCGGGTGCGCCTGCCCTTGCTGGCGCTGCTGGCAGGAGCCGCGCTGGCCCAGATGGCCAGCGCCGCCAGCGTTGCCGGATCGATCGGGTGGACGGTGGCGCTGGTGGTGCTGGCCATCGCCATCATGGTTTTCCTCGAACAGCAGGTCGTCAGTCCCATCGAGATGCTCGCCGAGCGAGCACGCAAGGTGGCGGGCGGCGAATCCCGCGAATCCACCCAGCTGGACCGCGTGGATGAAATTGGCATGGCGCTGCGCTCGGTCAATCAGCTGGGCCTGATGTTCAGGTGGGTGATCGATGACGTGGCGGGCCAGGTGGTGACGGTGAAGGCCTCCAGCGGCCACCTCGTCACCGGCAACAGCGAGATCAGTGCCCGCACCGAGCAGGCGGCAGCGAGCCTGCAGCAGACAGCCGCGTCCATGGAGCAGATGAGCGCCACGGTGAAGAGCAATGCCGACGCGGCCCGGCAGGCCGAGGACCTGGCGGTGCAGGCCAGCGCCGCGGCGTCGCAAGGCGGCGATGTGGTGCGGGAAGTCAACGCCACCATGCAGGGCATCACCGCTTCCAGCAAGCGCATCGGGGACATCATTGGCGTGATTGACGCCATCGCGTTCCAGACCAATATCCTGGCGCTCAATGCCGCGGTGGAGGCGGCCCGGGCGGGCGAGCAGGGGCGTGGATTCGCCGTGGTGGCCGGCGAGGTACGGACGCTGGCCCAGCGCAGTGCCGAGGCGGCCCGGGAGATCAAGGGGCTGATCAACGACAGCGTGTCGCGCGTGGAGGCGGGTGGCCGCCAGGTGCAGGAGGCCAGCCAGACCATGATGGACATCGTGCAGCAGGTCCAGCGTGTGAGCGGCCTCATCGCCACGATTGGCCACGCCACCCGCGAACAGGCGGCGGGCATTTCGCAGGTCAGCGCCGCCGTGAGTGATCTGGACAAGACGACCCAGCAGAACGCCGCCCTGGTGCAGCGTTCCGCCGGGGCCAGCGACAGCCTGGAGAAGCAGGCGACGCAGCTCGTCCAGGCGGTGTCCGTGTTCCGCCTGGGCTGAGCACCGGCCGGAGGCTCAGAAGAAGCCCAGCGCCTTTGGCGAGTAGCTGACCAGCAGGTTCTTGGTCTGCTGGTAGTGGTCCAGCATCATCTTGTGGGTTTCCCGGCCGATGCCCGATTCCTTGTAGCCGCCGAACGTGGCGTGGGCAGGGTAGGCGTGATAGCAGTTGGTCCACACCCGGCCGGCCTGGATGGCTCGTCCCATGCGGAAGGCCGTGTTGATGTCACGCGACCAGACGCCTGCACCCAGGCCGTAAGGCGTGTCGTTGGCTATGGCCAGGGCCTCTTCCTCCGTCTTGAAGGTCGTCACGGCCAGCACCGGGCCAAAGATTTCCTCGCGGAAGATGCGCATCTGGTTGTTGCCCTTGAACAGCGTGGGCTGGATGTAATAGCCCCCCGCCAGGTCACCACCGAGCTCGGCACGCGCCCCGCCAATCAGGCACTGCGCACCTTCCTGGCGGCCGATCTCCAGGTAGGACAGGATCTTGTCCAGCTGCATGGACGAGGCCTGCGCGCCCATCATCGTCTCGGTATCCAGCGGGTTGCCCTGCCGGATGGCCTTCACGCGGTCGATGGCCCGGGCGATGAACTGGTCGTAGATGGATTCATGGATCAGCGCGCGCGAGGGGCAGGTGCAGACCTCCCCCTGGTTGAAGGCGAACAGCACCAGGCCTTCGATGGCCTTGTCCAGCAGGTCATCGTCCTGCGCGGCAATGTCGGGGAAGAAGATGTTGGGGCTCTTGCCGCCCAGCTCCAGCGTGGCAGGGATCAGGTTGGTGGCCGCCGCCTGCGCAATGATGCGGCCCGTGGCGGTGGAGCCGGTGAAGGCCACCTTGGCAATCCGCTTGCTCTGGGCGAGCGGCATGCCGGCTTCCTTGCCATAGCCGTTGACGATGTTGAGCACGCCTGGCGGGAGCAGGTCGGCAATGAGCTCGGCCATCAGCATGATGCTCACCGGCGTCGATTCGGCCGGCTTGAGCACCACGCAGTTGCCCGCGCCCAGGGCAGGCGCCAGCTTCCAGGCCGCCATCAGCAGCGGGAAGTTCCACGGGATGATCTGACCCACGACGCCCAGCGGTTCATGGAAGTGATAGGCGATGGTGTTGGCGTCGATCTCGCTCAGGGCGCCTTCCTGCGCCCGCAGGCAGCCAGCGAAGTAGCGGAAATGGTCCACCGCCAGCGGCACGTCGGCACCCAGCGTCTCCCGTATGGGCTTGCCGTTGTCCACGGCCTCGGCATAGGCCAGTCGTTCCAGGTTCTGTTCGATGCGGTCGGCAATGCGCAGCAGCACATTCGCCCGCTCGGCTGCGGGCGTCGCTCCCCACTTGGCGGCGGCGGCGTGGGCAGCATCCAGCGCCAGCTCGATGTCGGCGGCGCTGGAACGCGCGGCCTGGGTGTAGACCTTGCCGGAGATCGGCGTGATGACGTCGAAGTACTGGCCGTCCTGGGGCGGCACCCATTGGCCGCCGATGAAGTTGTCGTAGCGCTGCTTGAATTGCACCGGGGCACCGGCCTGCTGCGGCTGGGCATAGATCATGGAATGTCTCCGTTGTGGTTGGAATGCCCTGTTTTCAATGCAGGGGCCGTGCCAGGCCCAGCCCGGAGGCGCATGGCCGCCGGTCCTGCCGAAATGCCCCTGAATGGGCGCAAAGCCTCTTCCCATCCCGGCGCGAAGCGGTCAGGATGCACGCTGCACCTGTGCCGCCCCGCATCACGGCGGCGCAGGTGTTCCATGATGGAACAGTGCGGTGCCCGGCTGGGCACAAACCGCCGCCAGGAGACAAGCATGTCCAAGAGCTCGAGCGCCGCCATGGCGCCGGGCCGCCTCAGGGCGGCCCGGCGTGAGTTGCTGGAAACGGGTGAGCTGCGCCTGGCGCTGCCGGACCCGGGCCTCGGGCGCAGCTGGTTGCGCAGCCATGCGGCGGGCCTGAGCCCGGTTGGGCGGCCCCCAGGTGCTCCGCATGCATCCGCGGCCCAGCTGCATCGGGCGCTGGAGCGGCAGCAGGAACTGGTGGCCCATGCCCGCCCCGTGATGCAGGACCTGTTCACCCAGACCCGTGACAGCGATGGTCTCGTGATCCTCTCCGACAGCCAGGGCCTGTTGCTGCAGGCGCTGGGCGATGGCCGCTTCGTGGACCGTGCGCAGCGCGTGGCGCTGCGGCCGGGCGCGATCTGGGACGAGCGCTGGCGCGGCACCAATGCCATCGGCACCGCCCTGGTGGAGCGACGGCCGGTGGCCGTGCTCGGCGGCGAGCACTACCTTGAGCGCAACGGCTTCCTGAGCTGCACGGCGGCGCCCATCCGGGACCCGCAGGGCCGCGTGATGGGCGTGCTGGACATCTCGGCGGACCAGCGCGGCTTCCACCGCCATACGCTCGCGCTGGTCCGGATGGCTGCCCGGGCCGTCGAACACCGGCTGTTCGACACCCGCCATGCGGACAGCCTGCGGCTGCGGCTGCACCCGCACCGGGAAGGGCTGGGCACACCGGCGGAAGGCCTGCTGGCCATCAGCGAAGACGGATGGATCATCGGCGGCAATGACACCGCACTGGCCTGGCTGGGTGTAGAGGCCACGCGGTCACTGCAACTGGAGGCGGTGTTGGCGCAGCCCTGGCAGGCGCTGCTGGCATGGGCCTGCGGCGAGGACACCGGCCCGAGGCTGCTGAGCCGGGATGCCGAGCCGTCCACCCTGTGGGTGCAGGCCACCGTGCCGCCGAGCTGGAGGCGGCGGTCGGTAGGTTTGCAGGAAGGCGCTGCGGCCGGCAGCGCACGCCTGGACCGGCCAGCATCGGGCGGGCCTGGACCGATGGCGTCCACCTTGTCGCAGCCGCCAGGACCAGCGCTGCCGCGGCCCAGCGCCTGCGCTTCGGCCAACGCCATGGCGCAGACAGGCGAGGAGGCCCCACGCGAAGCGTCGTGTGGCGCGCCCCCCATCGCGCCCGCCAAGGTACTGCCCGAGCCGCTTGCCGCCCTGGACAGCGGAGACCCGGCCCTGCACCAGGTGCTGCACCGCCTGCACAAGGTGATGGACAAGCCCATCGCCGTGTTGCTCCAGGGCGAATCGGGCGTCGGCAAGGACGTGCTCGCCCGTGCCGTTCACGACAGCGGCATCCGCCGCACGGGCCCCTTCGTGGCCGTGAACTGCGCGGCGCTTCCGGAGGGCCTGATCGAGGCAGAGCTGTTCGGCTACCGCGGCGGCGCATTCACGGGCGCCGCGCGGCAAGGGGCGCCCGGCCGGCTGCGACAAGCGCATGGTGGCACCCTGTTCCTCGACGAGATTGGCGACATGCCAATGACGATGCAGGCCCGCCTGCTGCGCGTGTTGCAAGACCATCAGGTGCAGCCGCTGGGCGGTGGCGCCGCGGTCACGGTGGACCTGCAGCTGATCTGCGCCAGTCACCGCCCCTTGCGGCAGCTGGTGGAGCAGGGGCGTTTCCGCGAAGACCTGTACTACCGGCTGAACGGCCTGACCCTCACCGTGCCACCGCTGCGCTCGCGCTCGGACCTGCCGGCATTGGTGGGCCGGCTGCTGGCCGCACTGTCCGAGGATCGGCCGCTGACCGTGGCTCCCGCCGTGATGCAGGCGTTTGCACGCTACGGCTGGCCGGGCAATATCCGGCAACTGGCGCAGACACTGCGCGTGGCCGTGGCCATGCTGGAGGATGACGAGCAGGAGATCCAGCCGGCCCATCTGCCGGAGGATCTGGCCCTGGCGCTGCAGGACCCGGCCGCCTCGCCGCCGCAGCCACTGGGGCGTCCGGAACCCTCATTCGGTCCGCTTGCCACGCCGCCGGCGCAGCAGCATGGGCTCCGGTCACACGCGCGAGCCCATGCGCGGGAGGTGCTGGCCGAGAGCGGCGGCAATGTGTCCGAGGCGGCCCGCCGGCTGGGGATTGGCCGCAATACGCTGTATCGCCTGCTGAGCGATAGCCAGTGACGGGCGCCCACCGCGGCGTGCCGTCCGAGGGCCGGTGTCAGGCGTTGACTGACAAGCGCTTGCTGATTTCACCGAGGGCTTCAGGCGGCATCCAAGCCTAGGCGTCAGCCCGCCACAGGCGTAATCTTCTACCCATGCGGAACGGAGATGGTGGCTGAACCGCAGAGGCGCTAGCCGGACGATCCAGAGGTAATGGGTAGTGAGATACAGGGCGGACATCCTTCGGGGTGCCCGCCCATCGTCTTTGTGGGGTCAGGCCTGCCGGCCCCGCCCCTTCCGGCGGAGGCGCGAAGGCACCCGGTTCTGCACAATGCCCCCATGTTCCGTCTCCCCACCACGGCCACCGCGCCTTTTTGCCCTGCGGAAGTGCAGGGCTCCATCGAGATGCCTGCGGCGGGCCCGCTCTGGCGCCGGTTGCTGAAGGTGGCAGGCCCCGGCCTGCTGGTGTCGGTCGGCTACATGGACCCCGGCAACTGGGCCACGGACATTGAAGCCGGCTCCCGCTTCGGCCACGCCCTGCTGTGGGTGGTGCTGGCCTCCAGCCTGGCCGCCATGGTGCTGCAGACCTTGTCGCTGCGGCTGGGGCTGGTGACCCGCATGGACCTGGCCCAGGCCTGCCGCGCGCGCTATGCGCCGCCCGTCAATCTGAGCCTGTGGGCCATGGCGGAGCTGGCCATCATCGCCTGCGACGTGGCCGAGGTGCTGGGCACGGCACTGGCCTTGCACCTGCTGTTCGGCATGTCCCTGCTCAGCGGCGTGGCGCTCTCTGCGCTGGACACGCTGATCGTGCTCGGGCTCAAAGGGCGAGGGTTTCGCCAGGTCGAGGCGATCATCCTGGGCCTGGTGATCACCATCGGCGTTTGTTATGCGGCCCAGTTGCTGCTGGTGGGGCCTGACTGGCGGGCCGTGGCGGCGGGCTTCGTGCCGAGCGGGCTGGCGGTGCATGACCGCCAGGCGCTCTTCCTGGCCATCGGCATCCTCGGCGCCACGGTGATGCCGCACAACCTCTATCTGCATTCCTCGATCGTGCAGACGCGTCGCATCGGTCGCTCACCGCAGGCGCTGGCCGACGGGTTGCGCCTGTGTACTTTCGACACCCTGGTGTCCCTCTCTCTGGCCCTGCTGATCAACGCGGCCATCCTGACGCTGGCCGCCACGGCCTTCCATGCCCGCGGCCACACGGCGGTGACGGAGATCCAGGACGCCTATCACCTGCTGGACCCGCTGGTGGGCGGGTCAGTGGCTTCGCTGCTCTTTGGCGTGGCGCTGCTGGCGGCGGGCCAGAGTTCCACCTTCACCGGCACGATTGCCGGGCAGGTGCTGATGGAAGGTTTCCTGCAGCTCAAGATCCCGTGCTGGCAGCGTCGCCTGGTGACCCGGGGCATTGCCCTGGTGCCGGCGTTCCTGGGCATCTGGTGGCTTGGCGAGGCCGGCGTGGGGCGGCTGCTCGTGGCCAGCCAGGTGGTCCTGAGCCTGCAATTGCCTTTTGCGATGTGGCCGCTGATCCGCATGACCAGCGACCGGGCCCTCATGGGGCAGTTCGTGAGCGGCGCGGCGATGCGCTGGGCCGCCTGGGGCATCTTCGCGGCCGTCAGCGTGGCCAACGTGGCGCTGATGGCGTCACTGGCCGGGCTGCTCAGCCCTGCCACATCGGCATGAAGAGGGCACCGGCCGCGGCACTCAGCACCACCAGCCAGACCGCGGGCCAGCGCCAGCGCATCAGCAAAGCCAGCGCCACGGCAGCCATGGCGATGTCGACGGGGCCTTGCAGGGCGCTGGTGCCGATCGGGCTGATCAGCGCGGCGCCCAGCACGCCCACGACGGCAGCGTTCACTCCCGGGAGCACCCGGCGCACCCCGACTTGCTGACGCCAGGCGTGCCAAAAGGGCAGGGCGCCCAAGACTGCGAGGAAGGCCGGCAGGAAGATGGCCACCACCAGTGCGAGAGCGCCGAGCCAGGGGCTGGCCCCGCCGGGCAGCGGCAGTGAGGCGCCAAGGTAAGCCGCGAAAGTGAAGAGCGGGCCCGGCACGGCCTGGGCGGCGCCATAGCCCGCCAGGAATTGCTCCGTGCTCATCCATCCTGCATCGACCACCCCGGACTGCAGCAGCGGCAGCACCACATGGCCGCCGCCGAAGACCATCGCGCTGGCGCGATAGCAGACCGAGACGGCCTGCCAGAGCAGGTTGCCGCTCAGGTGGGCGACGACGGGCAGCGCGATGAGCAACGAGGCAAAGGTGAGCAGCAGCGCCGTGCCGGCGCGGCGGCTGACCGGCGCTCGCCAGGTGGCCGCGCCCGTGTCTGTAACCCCGTGCAGCACCGCCCATCCCGTCAATGCACCCAGGGCGATGGCGCCCAGCTGGCCGGCGGCCCCTGGCAATGCCAGCGCGAGGCCCCCCGCCGCCACCGCCAGCACGGCGCGAGGCCCGTCCGGGCACAGGCTGCGGGCCATGCCCCACACCGCCTGGGCCACGATGGCCACCGCCAGCACCTTCAGGCCATGCAGGCCGCCGTCCAGTGCCGGCGACTGCCACTGCTGCGCCCCCAGGGCCACCAGCGTGAGCAGCAGCGCCGAGGGCAAGGTGAAGCCCAGCCAGGCGGCCAAGGCGCCTGGCCAGCCCGCGCGTCCCAGGCCCAGCCCGATACCCACCTGGCTGCTGGTCGGGCCGGGCAGGCATTGACACAGGGCCACGAGGTCCGAGAAATCTTCATCGGTCAGCCATCGCCGGCGCTCGACCAGTTCGGCCCGGAAAAAGCCCAGGTGGGCGAGTGGCCCGCCGAAGGAGGTCAGCCCGAGCTTCAGGAAAATGAGGAACACCTCCGTAACGGGGCTGCGAGGGCGGGGATGGGCGGCGTCCGGCAGTGGCATGGGGCGCGATTGTGGCCGCAGCACGGGCGCCGCGCACGTCCCCGCGCGGGCAAGGCGGGAGGCCTTTTGGTAACCTCTGGCCTTGCTCGTTCCTGCAGTTCCTCAACCAGGCCCACCGTGGCCGTGTCCTGGCGTGGTCTTCCCGCTCAGACAGACTGAAAGACCCCCATGACGATTGAATCCGAAGATGATGTGGTGGCGCTCAAGCGCATCGGGCGCATCGTGTCCCTCGTGCTGCACCGCATGCTGGAGACGGCCGAACCAGGCATGACCACCCGCGAGCTGGATGCCCTGGGCGGCGAACTGCTGCAGGCGCATGGCGCCCGCTCCGCGCCCAAGTTGACCTACGACTTTCCCGGGCACACCTGCATCAGCATCAACGAGGAAGCGGCCCACGGCATACCCGGCACCCGCGTCATCCGGGCGGGCGATGTGCTGAATGTGGATGTGTCCGCCGAACTGGACGGCTACTTCGCCGACACCGGCGGCACACGCGTGGTGCCGCCGACCAATCCGCAGAAAACCCGCTTGTGCCATGCCACCCGCACCGCGCTGGAGCAGGCGATGAAAGCCGCGCGTGCCGGCCAGCCCATCAATGGCATTGGTGCGGCCATCGAGCGCACCGCCAAGACCTACGGCTTCAAGATCATCGAGAACCTGGGCAGCCACGGCGTGGGTCGGGCGCTGCATGAGGCGCCGGAGCACATTCCCGGCTATTTCGATCCGAAAGACCAGCGGCTGCTGCAGGAAGGCATGGTCATCACCATCGAGCCCTTCCTCTCGACGAAGAGCCGGATGGTCCAGGAGACCTCCGACGGCTGGACGCTGGTGGGCGTGCCAGGCAACCTGTCGGCGCAGTATGAGCACACGATGATCATCACCAAGGGTGATCCCATCGTCGTCACGCAGCACTGAGCGCCGACACGCGGGCTGGCAGGCGCCGGCCCGCTGGCCCGCGCTGGCGGCTCTGGGAAGGAGCCCCGAGCGGCCAGCCGCCCGCGCCGCTTACAGGCTCTTGAGCGGGACGACGTCCTTGCCCTTGAAGCCGAACACCGTCACCGCCGATGACTTGAGGTCGTGCTTGGCATCGTAGGCATATTCGCCGGCCACGCCGGCATAGCTGGACTTTGCCAGGTGCTCACCCACCTTGACCGGGTCGGTGGACTGGGTGGCCTCGATGGCCGAGGCCAGCAGGTAGGCACCGTCATAGAAGGCGGCGGCATAGGTCAGCGGATCACGCTTGAACTCGGTGCGGTAGCGCTGGACGAAGGTCTTGCCCTTGTCGCTGCGGTCGATGATGGAGCCGCCCTGCGTGCAGAACGCGTTCAGCTCGGTGCTGATCTGCGACAGCGTCACGGTCTCGGACGAGCAGATGCCATCGCCGCCCAGCAGCGGCGCCGTGATGCCCAGCGAGCGCATCTGGCGCAGCATCGGGCCACCTTGGGCGGAATAGCCGCCGTAGAACACGGCATCGGGCTTGGCGGCTTTGACCGAGGTCAGGATGGCGCTGAAGTCGCTCGCCTTGTCGCTCGTGAATTCCTTGGCCACCACCTTGATGCCCAGCTTCCTGGCCTGCTCGCTGAACTCCTGGGCCACGCCCTGGCCATAGGCGGAGCGGTCATCGATGACGGCCACGGTCTTGACCTTCAGGTCCTGCGAGGCATAGACGGCCATCTTGGCGCCGAGCTGGTTGTCGGTGGCGCCGATGCGGAACAGGTTGTTGTGGCCCTGGGTCGTGATGCGCGGATTGGAGGCCACCGTCAGCACGATCACGCCGCCCTCGGCAAACACGCGCGAGGCCGGCATGGTGACGCCGGAGTTGTAGGGCCCCAGGACAAACTTCGTCTTCTTGTCCACCAGGGTCTGCGCGACCTGCACGCCCTGGCGCGGGTCGGCGGTGTCGTCGTTGACGTCCAGTTCGAACTGCACCGCCTTGCCGCCGACCTTGATGCCCTTGGCATTGAGCTCCTTGATGGCCAGCAGCGCACCGTCGCGGTTGTCGATGCCATAGGAGGCCTGGGGCCCGGTCACGGGGCTCATGAAGCCGATGCGGATGGTGTCCTGCGCCTGGCAGGCGAAGCTGGCGAGCCCGGCCGCCAGGGCCAGCGAAAGGGAGGTCTTGTTCATGGAATGTCCTCGACAAAAACAGGTCGGTGGACCGCCAGAGGTCTCCATGGCGGTCCAAAGGGCCTCTGTTATACCGTTGTGCGCAGGAGCGGTCACGCGGCGATGGTCCGGTTGCGGGGGGCGCTTGAAGCGGCCTTGTCGCGCTCATGCGGCCCACAATGCGGTTTGATACGCTATGGGCGTACGATTTTCAATAGGATCACCTTGACCTTGATCAGTTCCCTCACGCCCACGCCGACCGGCTTCATGATCGACCTGGACGGCACCCTGGTCGACACGCTCGGCGACTTCGTGGCCGTGCTGGCGCGGGTGACGGATGAGCTGCGGTTGCCGCAGGCCGCCCGTTCCTTCATCGAGCAGACGATCGGCCAGGGCAGCGAGCATCTGATCCGCAGCGTGCTGCAGGAAGTGGGCGGGGCGCAGGCGCGCTATGACGAAGCCTGGGCGCTGTATCAGCGCCACTATGCCGTGCTCAACGGCCAGCATGCCGATGTGTTTCCCGGCGTGGAAGAAGGGCTGCGGCAGCTGCGCACCCTCGGCGTGCCCATGGCCTGCCTGACCAACAAGCCGGCGGCCTTTGCGCGCGAACTGCTCAAGCGCAAGGGGCTGGACCGCTACTTCGACCACGTCTTCGGCGGCGACGACTTCGAACGGAAGAAGCCCGACCCGCTGCCGCTGCTCAAGACCTGCGAAGCCATGGGCAGCGCCCCCGCCAGCACCTGGATGGTGGGGGACTCCAGCAACGACGCGCGCGCGGCCCACGCCGCCGGTTGCCCGGTGGCGCTGGTGAGCTATGGCTACAACCACGGGCAGCCGATCCGCGACGTACCGGCGCAGTGTTATCTGGACCGGCTGGACCAGTGGCTCCGCGCCTGAGGCGCGGCGCGCGGCAACGCCCCGGCGGTGCGTGACGCCTCGCCCAGACGCCTCGCCCGGCCGAGCCGGAGCCCGGCTTACTTGCCGCCCAGCAGGGCCGTCTTCAAGCCGTTGTCCGCGGGGGACTTGCCCAGCCAGATCTTCAGCAGCAGGTTGAAAAAGGCGGGCTCCTTGATCGGCTCGCCGGGCATCAGCTTGCCATTGACGAAGACCACCGTCCCGGTGCCCGGGATGTAGTCGACGCCGAAGGATTCACCGGAGCTGAGCTTCTTCTTCTGCGTGAAGATCTCGGCCATGCGCAGCACGCCGTTGATGGCGCTGGCGAACTCAGCGCCGGTGGCGTTCTGTTCCATGCCCTTGGTGAACAGCTTGCCCAGTTCCTCGCCATCGATGTCTCGCAACATCTGGACCTGCAGGCGCTTGGGCCCGGTGTTGGCTAGCACCGCATCCGGCGTGGCGGCGCGCGAGGTCAGGTACAGGCCGGCCGTGTAGACCTTGAAGATGGCCTTGTAGCGAATGCCCGCGCCATTGAGCACCAGCTTTTGGCCGGCCACTTCGGCGTTGCCGTCGTATTTCACGCCCGCCACCTCGATGGGCGCGGCTGGGGGTGTGGCGGTGGCCGCGGGCGGCACCGAGCCCGCGGCACTGGCACCCGCGGCAGCCTGGGCCCAGACGGGCAGGCTGCTCAGGGACGTGACCGCCAGGACCGTGGCGGTGATCAGGGTAAGCCTCATGTCTCTCTCCTTCCTCCTCGAGGATCGGTCGGTTCTGCCGCGTTCGCGCCCGACAACAGGCAGCGCCCCGGCGACCGGCTCTGGAAAGCTCCCGCACGGCATTCGCAGCCGATGCAGAGCTTTCCTAACAGACAGTATCTGATATGCCAGGCCCTGGCCACCATCCGGAGTCATCCTGCTACACTGCCCCACCATGTTTATCACGCGCAAGCACATCAAGGGGTCGAACGACCGGGGAGCCTGGCCCTGGCGACGCCCGCACGACTTCACCTGAAGCCGCCTGCTGCTTGCCGCCCGCCGTCCCTCACCGCGATCGATTTGATCCTGGACGCCGGGCCACCGTCATACCTTCTGCACCCTGAACGCACGGGGCAGGTCCAACAGGCGACCTGAGAACACGCTTGCGCGCGCAGGGCTGCCGTCCCTGGCGGCGCGCGAGCCGACAAGAGGTTTGACGACGTGATCACTGAACTCGAATTCCAAAGCCTGGCCGCGGACGGCTACAACCGCATTCCGCTGATCAGCGAAGCCTTCGCCGATCTGGAAACTCCCCTGTCGCTCTACCTCAAGCTGTGTGCCGGCAATGGCCAGGGGCGCCACAGCTTCCTGCTGGAGTCGGTGGTGGGCGGTGAACGCTTCGGCCGCTATTCCTTCATTGGCCTGCCGGCCCGCACCGTGCTGCGCAGCGAGGGGCGCACCACCCGCATCGTGCGTGATGGCGAGGTCATCGAGACGCATGAGGGCGACCCGCTGGCCTTCATCGAGGCCTATCAGCAGCGCTTCAAGGTGGCGCTGCGTCCGGGCCTGCCGCGCTTTTGTGGGGGCCTCGCCGGCTATTTCGGCTACGACGCCGTGCGCTACATCGAGCCGCGGCTGGCTAGCTCCACGCCGCCAGGCGGCCTGCCGACGCCGGACGTGATGCTGCTGCAATGCGAAGAGCTGGCCGTGATCGACAACCTGTCGGGCAAGCTCTATCTCATCGTCTATGCCGACCCCGGCCAGCCGGAGGCGTTCTTTCGGGCCAAGAAGCGCCTGACGGAACTGCGCGACAAGCTGAGCTATTCAGTGTCCGCCCCCCGCGTGCTGCGCGGGCAGGCGCATCCGGTGGAGCGGGAATTCGCCAAGGCGGACTTCCTGGCATCGGTGGACCGGGCCAAGGAATATATTGCCGCCGGCGACTGCATGCAGATCGTTTTCGGCCAGCGCCTGAAAAAGCGCTACACCGAATCTCCGCTGAGCCTGTACCGTGCGCTGCGCTCGCTCAATCCCAGCCCCTACATGTATTTCTATGACATGGGGGACTTCCAGATCGTGGGCGCCTCGCCGGAAATCCTGGTGCGCCAGGAACAGACGCCGCAAGGCCGCAAGGTGACCATCCGCCCCCTGGCTGGCACCCGCCCGCGCGGCGGCACGCCGGAGCTGGACCAGGCGCTGGAGGTGGAACTCAAGGCCGACCCCAAGGAGCGGGCCGAGCACCTGATGCTGATCGACCTGGCCCGCAACGACATCGGCCGCATCGCGCAGACTGGCTCGGTGAAGGTGACGGACGCCTTCGCGGTGGAGCGCTACTCGCATGTGATGCACATCGTGAGCAACGTGGAAGGGCTGCTGCAGCCGGGCGTGGGCAACATGGACGTGTTTCGGGCGAGTTTTCCCGCCGGCACGCTCTCCGGTGCGCCCAAGGTTCGCGCCATGGAAATCATCGACCAGCTCGAACCCGTCAAGCGGGGCATCTATGGCGGCGCCTGCGGCTACCTCAGCTTTGGCGGCGACATGGACCTGGCCATTGCGATCCGCACCGGCGTGGTGATGGACCAGACGCTGTATGTGCAGGCCGCTGCCGGCATCGTGGCCGATTCCGTTCCCGAGCTGGAATGGAAAGAGACCGAGGCCAAGGCGCGCGCACTGCTGCGTGCCGCCGAGCTGGTGGAAGAAGGCTTCTGAGCTGACGGAGGAACAGACCATGCTGCTGATGATCGACAACTACGACAGCTTCACCTTCAACCTGGTGCAGTACTTCGCCGAACTGGGCGCCGAGGTGAAGGTGGTCCGCAATGACCAGATCACGCTGGACGAGATCGAAGCGCTGCGCCCCAGCCACCTGGTGCTCTCCCCGGGGCCCTGCACGCCCAAGGAAGCTGGTGTGTGCGTGCCCGCCATCGAGCGTTTCAAGGGACGCCTGCCCATCCTCGGCGTGTGCCTGGGCCACCAGAGCATCGGCGCCGCCCTGGGCGGGCGCATCGTGCGTGCCCAGGTGCAGATGCATGGCAAGGCCAGCACCATCACGACCGACCGGAAGGGCGTCTTCAGCGACCTGCCCGAGCAATTCAGCGTGATCCGCTACCACTCGCTGGCCATCGAACAGGCCACGCTGCCGGACGACCTGGAGGTGACGGCACGCAGCGAGGATGGCGAGATCATGGGTGTGCGCCACCGCGGTTTTGCCGGCACGGCCACGCCGCTGGAAGGTGTGCAATTCCATCCGGAATCCATCCTGTCGCAACATGGCCATGCCATGCTGGGCAATTTCCTGGAGCTGGCCCGATGAGCATGAACGACCGCCACCACGCCGTTGCCGGCAGCGCCCCTGGCGCCACCCGCGTGGACCTGCGCAGCGACACCGTGACGCAGCCGACCGCCGCCATGCGCGAAGCCATGATGGCGGCGCCCCTGGGCGACGATGTGTTCGGTGACGACCCGACCGTCAACGCGCTGCAGGCGGCACTGGCCGAGCAACTCGGCTTCGAGGCGGCGCTGTTCATGGCCAGCGGCACCCAGAGCAATCTGTGCGGCCTCATGAGTCACTGCCAGCGCGGCGACGAATACATCGTGGGCCAGATGGCCCATACCTATCGGTGGGAAGGCGGCGGGGCCGCGGTGCTCGGTTCCATCCAGCCGCAGCCGCTGAACCACGCGCCCGATGGCACGCTGCCGCTGGCCGACATCGAGGCCAACATCAAGCCGGATGACGCCCATTTCGCTCGCACGCGGCTGCTGACGCTGGAGAACACCATTGGCGGCAAGGTGCTGCCGATGGACTACCTGGCCCAGGCCAGCACCCTCGCGCAGCGGCACGGCCTGGCCCGGCACCTGGACGGCGCCCGGTTGTTCAATGCCGCCGTGGCGGTGGACGCCGCCGACCCTTATGCGGCGGCCCGGCGCATCTGCAGCCATTTCGATTCGGTCTCGGTGTGCTTTTCCAAGGGGCTGGGAGCCCCGGTGGGCTCGGTGCTGTGCGGCTCACGCGACTTCATCGCCCGCGCTCACCGCTGGCGCAAGATGGTCGGCGGCGGTCTGCGGCAGGCCGGGGTGCTTGCTGCTGCCGCGCATCACGCGCTGACGCACCATGTGCGCCGGCTGGCCGATGACCATGCGCTGGCGCAGCGCCTGGCCCAAGGCCTGCAAGGGATCGCCGGCCTCACGGTCGAGATGCCGCAGACCAACATCGTCTTCGTCGACGTGGCTCCCGCCGTGGGGGCTGGTCTGCTGGACCACCTCAAGCAGCAGGGCATCCTGGCCACCGGCCTGTACCGCCTGCGCTTCGTCACTCATCTTGATGTGGATGCGGCGGGCGTGGACCGCGCCATCGCCGCCATCCGCGAGCACTGCCAGCGCACGGGAGCTTGAACGCCATGCCAATCACCGACCACGAAGCCCTCACCCGGGTCATCGAGCACCGCGAAATCTTCCACGACGAAATGCTGGCCCTCATGCGGCGCATCATGGGCGGCGAGATGTCGCCCGTGACCGCCGCCGCCATCCTGGTCGGCCTGCGCGTCAAGAAGGAGACCATCGGCGAGATCACCGCCGCCGCGCAGGTCATGCGCGAGTTTTCGGTCAAGGTGCCGCTCAAGCCAGGGCCGCACCTCGTGGACGTGGTGGGCACGGGGGGCGATGGCGCCCATACCTTCAACATTTCCACCTGCGCCATGTTCGTGGCCGCCGCCGGGGGCGCGCAGATCGCCAAGCATGGCAACCGCAGCGTGTCGAGCAAGACCGGCAGCGCCGACGTGCTGGAGGCGCTGGGCGTGGCGCTCTCGCTGTCGCCGCAGGCGGTGGCAGCGTGTGTGCAGGAGACCGGCATCGGTTTCATGTTTGCCCCGAACCATCATCCGGCCATGAAGAACATTGCCCCGGTGCGCAAGGAACTGGGCGTGCGCACCATCTTCAACATCCTGGGGCCGCTGACCAACCCGGCCGGCGCCACCAACATCCTGATGGGCGTGTTCCATCCGGACCTGGTGGGCATCCAGGTGCGCGTCATGCAGCGCCTGGGCGCCGAGCATGCCGTCGTGGTGTATGGCAAGGACGGCATGGACGAGATCTCGCTGGGCGCCGCCACCATGGTGGGTGAGCTGCGCCATGGCGAGATCCGCGAGTACGAGGTGCATCCGGAAGACTTCGGCCTGCAGATGGTGGCCAGCCGCAACCTGCGGGTGAGTGGCCCCGAGGAAAGCCGTCGCATCTTGCTCGGCGTGCTCGGCGACGAGCCGGGGCCGGCGCGCGACATCGTGCTGCTCAATGCCGGGGCGACCCTGTATGCCGCCAATGTGGTGGACAGCATTGCCGACGGCATCACCAAGGCCCGCGACGCCATTGCCAGTGGCGCCGCGCGCGCCAAGCTGGACCAGTTCGTTGCGGCGACGCAGGAGGCGGCCCGTGGCTGACATCCTGGAGCGCATCAATGCCGTCAAGCGCGAAGAAGTGGCGGCTGCCCAGGCGCTCAAGCCGCTGGCGGCGCTGAGGGCGGAAGCTGAGGCCCGCAGCGAGCCGACGCGCGGCTTCGCGGCCGCCTTGCGCCTTGCGGTGGCGGCCGGGCGAAGTGCCGTCATTGCCGAGATCAAGAAGGCCAGCCCCAGCAAGGGCGTGCTGCGCGAGGAGTTCCGCCCGGCGGATATCGCGCGAAGCTATGAGCGCCATGGGGCGGCCTGCCTGAGCGTGTTGACGGACAAGCCCTTCTTCCAGGGCGGCGTGCCGTATCTGCAGGAAGCCCGCGCCGCATGCGCGCTGCCCGTGCTGCGCAAGGATTTCATGGTGGACCCCTACCAGGTCTACGAAGCGCGGGCCATGGGGGCCGACTGCATCCTGCTCATTGCCGCGAGCCTGGACGATGGGCAGATGGCCGAGCTGGAGGATTGCGCCCTGGGCCTGGGCCTGGACGTGCTGGTCGAGGTCCATGACGGCGATGAACTGGCCCGCGCCTTGCGACTGAAGACGCCGCTGGTGGGCATCAACAACCGCAATCTCAAGACCTTCGAGGTGACGCTGGAGACGACCCTGGGCCTGCTCTCCCAGGTGCCGGCGGACCGGCTGCTGGTGACCGAGTCCGGCATTCTGGGAACTGCCGACGTGCAGCGCATGCGCGCCGAAGGCGTGCATGCCTTCCTGGTGGGCGAGGCCTTCATGCGTGCCGAGGATCCGGGCGCCGCGCTCGCGGCGTTGTTTCCGGCATGACGCTGACGGCCGACGCGATCGACTGGCAGGTCGGAGGCGGGTGGCAGCCCTGCATCGACCGCTGGCGGCACAGCGCCGACGGGCAGCGTGTCATGGCGCTGCTGAAAGACCGTCTCGCCGCGGGTGCCGTGATCTATCCGGCCGACCCGCTGCGGGCGCTGCGCCTCACACCACTGTCCGCCGTGAAGGCGGTCATCGTGGGCCAGGACCCCTACCACGGTCCTGGCCAGGCGGAAGGTCTGGCGTTCTCGGTGCCCGAGGGCGAACGGGTGCCCCCGTCGCTGCGCAACATCTTCAAGGAGCTGCGGCGGGACCTCGGCCAGCAGCCCGCCCTGTCCGGTCACCTGGGCGCCTGGGCACGTCGGGGTGTGCTGCTGCTCAACACCAGCCTGACGGTCGAAGACGGCCAGGCCGGCAGTCATGCCAGGAAGGGATGGGAAGCGCTCACCGATGCGTTGATCGAGGCGACCGCGCGCGACGCGGCACCCAAGGTCTATCTGCTGTGGGGCGCGCATGCCCAGGCCAAGGCTGCGCTGGTGCATGCCGCAGGGACGCAGCACCTGGTGCTGCAGGCCAACCATCCTTCGCCGCTGTCGGCCACCCGAGGGCCGGTGCCCTTCATCGGGTGCGGCCACTTCTCTGCCGCGCGGCAGTGGTTGCAAGCGCAGGGCGCTGACCTGGACTGGTCGCTGGACTGACGCGGCGACGCAGGTTGTGCGAGGGCTCGCCCCGCCGGTGGCGCCTACGGGCAGATCCTCATTCCGAACCGGCCACTAACTGGTACGGTTGTGGTCAGGCCCCGCAGCCCCGCTCAGGCCCGGCACAAGATGCGGGCTTCTGCATTGTTTCTCCCCGTGTTCATCGCGACACACCGCGGCTTTTCGCTAGCCGCTGCAGCGCCCCGCGAACTCAGGGTTAAGTCCAGTGCGCTACCAATTGACGGTCTTTGTTTTTTGGTACTAAACTGGTATTAATCATGACGCCTCATTCCCTGGCCGACGTCTGGTCGGCGCCCTTGCAATCTCGCCATGCCGCCGTGCGCCACCTTGTGGGCGTGGACGGTGGCGGCACCGGGACGCGCGTGCGCCTGAGCGATGTGCATGGCCGCTTGTTGGGGCAAGGCTGGGCCGGCCCTTCGGCATTGGGGCAGGGCGTGGATCAGGCTTGGCGCCATATCCAGCAAGCGGTGCAGGAAGCAGCCGCGCAGGCAGGCCTTGGCCAGCTGATGCTGGAAACGACGGCCATCGGGCTGGGCCTCTCCGGAGCGGGCGTTGTCGCCCAGGCGCAGGACTTCGTGGCGCGCCAACCCGGTTATGCACATATCACCCTGGTCAACGATGGCACCACGACCGTGCTGGGCGCCCACGCCGGCCGGCCCGGCGGCGTGATTGCCGCAGGCACTGGCACGGTGGGCGAGGCCCTGCGCAGCGACGGCACGACGGTGGTGGTCAGCGGCTGGGGCTGGGTCGGCGGTGACGAAGGCAGCGGCGCCTGGCTGGGCATCAACGCCATGCGGATCGCGCAGAAAGCCATGGACGGGCGCGCGCCGGTGGGGCCTTTGGCGCAGGCGGTCTGGGACGCAGCCGGCGCCGCGAACGCGCAGGACCGTGACGCCGTCTCCGCCTGGGTGGCCAAGGCAGGGCAGCATGCCTATGCGCAGCTGGCCCCGCTGGTGTTCGAACAGGCGGACCACGACCCGGCGGCGCAAGCGCTGGTGCGCTCGGCGGTGCAGGAGCTGGAAGCGCTGGCCCTGGCGCTCGACCCCACGCAGACCCTGCCACTCTCGCTGGCAGGCAGCATCGCCCAGCGGCTGGGGGCCAGTTTCTCAGGCAACATTCGGGCCCGTTGCGTGTCACCGCAGGGTGACTCGGCTGACGGGGCGCTGCGGCTGGTCCGCGGCGCACTCTCTGACCCACGTTGATCGAGAACTGCCCGATGAGCACCAAGCTGCCCTTCCAATTCAAGCCTGACGCTACCGCTGCCTCGCCGCTGTACATGCAGCTGGCCCACAAGCTGGCCCAGGCCATCCGGGAGGGGCACTATCAGGCGGATGAGGCGCTGCCTTCGGAGCGCGTGCTGTCGGAGTCGCTGGACCTGTCGCGCGTGACGGCGCGCAAGGCGATCGACCGGCTGGTGGAGCAGGGCCTGATCGTGCGCAAGCGCGGCTCGGGAAACTACATCGCGCCCAAGCTGGAGCAACCGCTGTCGCGCCTGACCAGTTTCTCGGAAGAGCTGCATCAACGGGGCTTCAAGCCCAGCAGCCGCTGGCTGACCCGGGGCTATGCCATGGCCGCGCCGGATGAGCAGCTCTCCCTGGGGCTCACCACCGGCCAACGGGTGGCTCGCCTGGAGCGCCTGCGCCTGGCGGACCAGGTCGTCATGGCCTACGAGCTCAGCGTGCTGCCCGAAGCCGTGCTGCCGGAGCCGCAAAAGGTTGAGAGTTCCCTGTATGAGCACCTGGCCCGCCTGGGCCGCGCGCCCGTGCGGGCCTTGCAACACATTCGTGCCATCAACGCGGATTCACGCCTGGCTGGCCTGCTGGAAGTGCCAGTGGGTCAGGCGGTGCTGTTCATCACGCGTGTGGGCTACCTGGACCAGGGTCAGGCCGTGGAGCTGACCCATTCGTACTGCCGCAGCGATTACTACGATTTCGTCGCGGAGATGAGGCGCGACGGATGACGGACGCACAGCATATCGACGGATTCATTCTGACGCCTGCCGGTTTCATCCGCGGTGTGCTGGAGCATCAAGAGGGCCGTATCCGCCGTATCGACGGCACGCCGGTCCCGGAATACGAGGTGCGCCACGGCGCCCAGGACCTGCCGGTGGTGCTGCCCGGCTTCGTGGACCTGCATGTGCATGGCGGCGCCGGCCACGACACGATGGAAGGCGGCAGCGCCGTGCAGGCCATCGCTCGGTTGCATGCGCGCCACGGCACGACGTCCTTGCTGGCCACCACCATGACCGCCCCCATGGACGAGATCCGCGGCGCCATGACCGCCCTGAGCAGCGCCTGCACCGAGCGCGCCACCGGCATGGCCCGCGTGCTGGGCGTCCATCTGGAAGGGCCCTACATCAATCCTGGCAAGCTCGGCGCGCAGCCGGACTTCGCGCGCGCCGCCGCGCTGGACGAGCTGCGCTCGCTGCATGAGATCGCGCCAATCCGCCTGGTGACGCTGGCGCCCGAGCTGCCGGGTCACCTGGAACTGGTCGGCCAGCTGCGCGAGGCCGGCTTTCAGGTGCAGATCGGCCATACCCTGGGCACCTATGAAGACGGCGTGGCCGCGCTGGCCCGTGGCGCGGGCGGCTTCACCCATCTCTTCAACGCCATGACGGGGCTGCATCACCGCGAGCCCGGCATGGTGGGCGCGGCGCTTGCGCATGCGCATTACGCCGAAGTCATTCCGGACCTGCTGCACGTGCACCCGGGTGCCATCCGCGTGGCGCTGCGCAGCATTCCCTGCCTGTTCTGCGTGACCGATTCGACCGCAGCGGCCGGCATGCCCGATGGCGACTACCGCCTGGGCCGTCACAAGGTGACCAAGTGCCTCGGGGGCGTACGCCTGCCCGACGGCACACTGGCCGGGTCCACGCTGACCATGGACCAGGCGCTGCGCAACCTGGTGTTGAAGCTGGGGCTGGAGATCGAGGATGCATCGCGGCGGGTCTCCACCCATGCCGCGGACTTCCTGGGTATGGAGGACCGGGGCCGGCTCACGCCTGGTGCCTGGGCGGATGTGGTGGTGTTGGACCGTGGCTTGCAGTTGCAACGCGTGGTCGTCGAAGGGGAAACAATTGACCTCGCGAATGCTTGAAGAGGCGCTGAGCGCGCCGCAGGCCGTGGCGCGCCAGCTGGCCGCCGATCAGCAGTCCTATCTGGCGCTGGGCCGGGCGCTGCGAGAGCAGCCGCCGACCTCGCTGCTCACGGTCGCCCGTGGCAGCTCGGACCATGCGGCCCATTACCTGGCCTACCTGGTGATGGCCCGCCTGGGCCGGCTGGTGACCTCGCTGCCGATGTCCCTGATCACGCTCTACCAGAGCCGCATCGAAAGCAAGGGCCTGGTGTCGCTGGCGTTTTCGCAATCGGGCCAGAGCCCGGACCTGGTGTCGCCGACGGAATACTTCCGGGCCAATGGCGCACGCACGGTGGCCTTTGTGAATGCTGACGGCTCCCCGCTCGCTGCTGCTGCCGAACACGTGTTCTCGCTGCATGCCGGCCCGGAGCAGAGCGTGGCGGCGACCAAGAGCTATATCGCCCAGTTGCTGGCCGGAGCGCGCCTGGTGGCCGCCTGGCAGGACGACCGAGACCTGGCCGCCGCGATCCAGGACCTGCCACAGGCCCTGGAGCAGGCCGCGCGCCAGCGCTGGGATGTGGCGGTGCAGGCCCTGACCGGTGCCGACAAGCTCTTCGTCATCGGACGCGGCACCTCGCTGCCAATTGCGCTGGAAGCGGCTCTGAAGTTCAAGGAAACCTGCGGCATCCAGGCCGAAGCCTTCTCCGGGGCGGAGGTCAAGCACGGGCCGATGGCGCTGGTGGAAGAGGGCTATCCGCTGCTGGTGTTCGCGCCGCGCGGGCCCGCCCAGGCCGGCCTGCTGGCGTTGGCGGAAGACATGCGCGGCCGAGGCGCCCGTGTGCTGCTGGCAGCACCCGAAGGCACGCCTGGCGCCGAACTGCCGCTGACCTGCACCGGCAGCGAGGACCTGGACCCGATTGCCGCCGTGCAGAGCTTCTATCCGATGGTGGAGGCGCTGGCGCGGGCCCGCGGACTCAATCCGGACCAGCCGCGCCATCTGGCCAAGGTCACCAAGACACATTGAAGTTCCGGGCCGCTGCGTCCGGGGGGCGGGCGCTTGCGCCGCTGCCGGCGCGTCCGGTTCGGTGACGTCCACTGGCGACCCTTTGGCGCCGAGAGAGAGCCATGAGCACGACAAGCATTCATCCTGGCCGCCTGGTGATGGTGGACATCGCCGGCAAGGCGCTGGACGCGGCGACCGCGGACTTCCTGCGCGAGCACCGTATCCGCGCGGTCTGCCTGTTCCGCAAGAATCTCGGCACCGAAGCCGAGGTGCGGCAACTCACCCGCGACCTGCGCGACGTGATGGGGCCCGAGGCGCTCATCGGCCTGGACCAGGAGGGCGGCTCGGTGGTGCGCGCCACGTTCCTGCCGCAACCGCCCTCGGCCATGGCGCTCGGGGCGGCGGATGACGAGGCGCTGGCCACGCAGGTGGGCGCGGCAGTGGCGCGCGGCCTGCGCGGCATCGGCATCAACTGGAATTTCGCGCCGGTGGTGGACATCAACAACAACCCCGCCAATCCGGTGATCGCCGAGCGCAGCTTCGGCGAGACGGCGGACCGGGTGACGCGGCTGGCCGGGGCCTGGATGAAGGGGTCGCTGGCAGCGGGGGTGGCCTGCTGCATCAAGCACTTTCCCGGCCATGGCGACACCCATGTAGATTCCCACCTGGACCTGCCAACGGTGGACAAGACACGCGCCGAGCTGGAGGCGCTGGAGCTCAAGCCGTTCCAGGCACTGCGGGCGGTCGCCCCCTCCGTGATGACGGCGCACATCGTCTATCCGGCCATCGACCCGGACTACCCGGCCACCCTCTCGCGCACCATCCTGGGCGGCATCCTGCGCCAGGAACTGGGCTATGACGGCGTGGTGATCACCGATGCGCTGATGATGAAAGCCATCGCCGACCGCTATGGATATGCCCGTGCTGCCGTGCTGGCGATCAATGCGGGCGCGGACATGATCCTGGCGCAGGGCTCGCTCGCCGAGCAGGCTCAGGCCATCGACGCCTTGCGCCAGGGGCTGGACCGCGGCGAGATCGATGCGGCCCGCGCGGCAGAGGCCGCGGGCCGGCTGGACCGCATGGCCGCGGCCTATCCCGTGCAGCTGGACGACTATGCAGCCGAGCAGCGGCAGGCGGACGACGCGCTGATGCGACGGGCCTGGGCCGCTGGCCTGTGCGCCCTTCGTGGCGCGCAGCCGCCGGCCCGTGACCTGCCGCTGCGGGTGCTGGTGCAGGACGAGGTGCCGACGGACGGCGTCTCGGAAGCCGGGCCGACCGGCGACCAGGTCCGCGCGCTGTTCAGCGGCCATGCGGACGTGGCGTTCGTGTCCCTCGGCGACATCACCACGCTCGACTGGCAGGAGGTGCCGCGCGATGGGCGTTTCACCGTGCTGGCGTCCACCCACCGGGCCCGCTATGGTGAGCAGGCGCGCCAATGGGCGCCCGACCTGCACCTGGTGCTGTGGAACCCGTTCCAGGCGCTGGATGTCGGCGGCCCCACGGTGATCAGCTGGGGCTATGCCGACGGCGCCCTGGCGGCCCTGCGTGAGTGGATGCAGGGCGCGCTCGTGGCGCCGGGCCGCGCCCCGGTGGCGCTGGACTGAGACAACGACAAGAGGCCTCCCATGCGCCAGCCGTCTTCCCTTTCCGCAACTCCCGCAGGCACCAGTGCAGGACGCTCGCCGATGCGGTGGGTGCCCAGCCTGTACTTCGTGCAGGGCATGCAGTTCTTCGTGGTGATGGCGCTTGCCAGCTTCATGCTCAAGAACATGGGCGTGGGCAATGAACAGATCGCCCGGTGGACCAGCCTGCTGGGAAGCGCCTGGGCGCTCAAGCCGCTGTGGAGCCCGTTCCTGGAACTGGTCAACAGCAAGAAGCTGATCGTGGTGACGATGCAGGCGGTGGGCGCCGTCGCGCTGCTGCTGATGGCGCTGGTGCTGCAGACCCCGTGGTGGTTCGCCGGAGCGCTGTGCGTGCTCTTTCTCATCGCCTACGGCTCGGCCACTCACGACGTCGCCTGCGACGGCCTCTACATGGGCGCGCTGGACCATCAGCGGCAGGCCCGTTATGCCGGCTGGCAAGGGGCGTTCTTCAACGGTGGTCGCTTCTTCATGGTGGGCGTGGTGCTGAAGATCGCCGGCCTGCTGGAAACACCCCTGGGCGTGTTCAACGCATGGACCGTTGTGTTCATCGGGTTGGGCGTGCTGCTGGCGGGCCTTGCCAGCTACAACGCCTACTCGCTGCCCGGGCAGCTCCGCGCCGGCCATACCGACCTGCGGGCCGCCGCCATCTGGTCCACCACGAAGGACATCGTGCTGGACTTCTTCCGCAAGCCGGGCATCTGGCTGGCCGTGCTGTTCATCGTGCTGTTCCGGTTCGCCGAGGGGCAGGTGCAGGCGATCGGGCCGCTGTTTCTCATCGAGCCGCGGGACAAGGGGGGCCTTGGGCTGTCCACCAGCGAGGTGGCCGACATCTACGGCTGGGTGGGCACCGTCGCATTCCTGGCAGGTAGCGTGCTGGGCGGCTACTTCACCGCGTGGCTGACCCTGCGTCGAGCCATGCCGGTGCTCATCCTCGCGATGGCGGTGCCCAATGCCACCTTCTACTACCTGTCGCTCGCGCGGCCGCAGGACATGTGGCACATCGGCGGCGCCGTGCTGGTGGAGATGTTCGGCTACGGCTTCGGCTTTGTCGGGATGATCCTCTACATCATGCAGGCCGTGGCGCCTGGCCGGTTCCAGACGGCCCACTACGCGCTCGGGTCGGGCGTGATGCACCTGGGCTATGTGCTGTCCCGCAGCATCAGTGGCGACATCCAGGTGAGGATTGGCTATGAGCATTTCTTCCTCTGGACACTGTTCTGCGGCCTGCCGGTGCTGCTGATGCTGCCGTTCGTGCGCACCTCCGCCTCCGAAGAGCAGCGGCGACAGGCCGCGCAGGCATCGGCCGCCGATGAAGCCGGGCTGGCGCCTGCGGGGCAGGAGGCCGAAGGCCTGGGTGCGGCCGCCAGCGCCAGCACGGCGGGCCAGCCGGCGAAGGGGGCCGCATGAAGCGCGTTGAACTGGCCTTGATGGCGTTGCTGGGCCTGATGCCGGGGCTCGGCTGCTGCGCGGCCGCCGAGACGGCGTGGTTCTTCGACGATTTCAGTTATGCCGACACTTCGGCCTTGCAGCAGGGTGGGTGGCAACTGCGCAGCGCCGCCGGCCATCCTGGCATTCCGGGTGCGACATGGACGCCGGACGGCGTTCAGCTCCTGCCCAATGCGAAACATCCCGGGCAGGGGCTGCTGCGCCTGCGGGCGCAGACCGACGGCACGGGGGCCGGGACCACGCAGGTCCAGGTGTGCCATCAGCGCAAATACCTCGCCGGCACGTATGCGGCGCGGGTGCGTTTCAGTGACGAGCCTGTCTCGGGCCTGGATGGTGATCCGGTGATCCAGACCTTCTATGCCGTCAGCCCCTTGCGATTCGATTTCGACCCGGAATTCAGCGAGCTGGACTGGGAGTACCTGCCCAATGGCGGCTGGGGCAGCGACAAGACGCGGCTGTACGGCATCACCTGGCAGACAGTCCGCATGGATCCCTGGCTGGCGTTCAACCAGCAGCATGAGGAGTTCGCGGCGCTGGGCAGGGGCGGCCAGGGCTGGCACACGCTCGTCATGCAGGTGGCGGACGGGCGCACGCGCTGGTTCGTCGATGGCCGCCAGGTGACCGAGCATGGCGGGCGCAACTATCCGGTCGTGCCGATGTCGATCAACTTCAACCTCTGGTTCTCGCCCAATGGGCCGCTGCCCACCGGGGGCGCGCCACGCGTGTATGAGCAGGACGTCGACTGGGTCATGCACGCCAAGGACACGGTGCTCAGCCCCGCCCAGGTGGAAGAACGCGTGACCCAGTGGCGCCGCGCCGGCGTACAGCGCCTGGACCAGGTCAGCCCGCCGACGCCGGCGCTGGAGAACCGCTGCGACTTCTGACGCACGCATGAAAGCCTTGAGCCCATGACCGCTCCTCCTCCCCGCCTGGGCTCCGTCGACGCACTGCGCGGTCTGGCCGTGGCCGCCATGCTGCTGGTGAACAACCCAGGCGACTGGGGCCATGTGTATGCGCCGCTGGAGCATGCCGCCTGGCATGGCTGGACGCCCACCGACCTGGTCTTTCCCACCTTCCTCTTCATCGTGGGCGTTTCGCTGTCGCTGGCCATGGGCGCTCGCATCGAGGCGGGGCAGGGCGCCGCACTGCGCATGACCGTGGTCAAGCGCGCCTTGCGCATCGTGCTGCTGGGCCTGGCGCTGCATGCGGTGGGCTGGTGGCTGATGGACAAGCCGGCGCTCAGGCTGCCTGGCGTGCTTCAGCGCATCGGGCTGTGTTTTGGCATTGGCGCCCTGGTGGCGATCCAGTGGCGCGCCCGCGGCCAGTGGGCTTGGATAGGCGCACTGCTGCTGGGCTATGGGGCCCTGCTGCTGTGGGGAGGACCCCTGGACAAGGCCGGCAATATCGCCAGCCGTGTGGATGCGTGGATCTTTGGTCCCCATGGGTATGAATGGGATCCGGCCACGGGCATTGGCCATGACCCGGAAGGCCTGGTGTCCACTTTGGGCGGCCTTGCCACCACCCTGCTGGGCTGGCGCTGCGGCGAGGCGCTGCGGCATGGGCGGCGCCGGGCGCTGGCGTTGATGGGCATCGGCTGCGCGCTGATCGGCTGGGGCCTGGATGCAGCGGGCATCATGCCCATCAACAAGAATCTGTGGACGCCGGCCTTCGTGCTCTGGACCGGCGGGCTCGCCGCCCTGGGCTTGCTGCTGGCACACGAGCTCATCGACCGGCGAGGGTGGCCCCCGGTGGGCCGCAGCTTTGGCGTCAATGCCATCGCGGCCTATGCCGGTGCGTGGCTATGCACCGTGCTGCTGGAGGGCTTTGGGCTGATGGCGCCGCTGTATGCCGGTGGGTTCGGCTGGATCGACCGGGCCGCCGGGCCGGACGCTGCTTCCTTGTCCTTCGCGGTGGCCTTCGTGCTGGTGTGGGCCCTGATCGTCCATGTGATGGATCGCCGGCGGATCTACATCAAGGTCTGATGCGGGCAGACAATACATCCCATGAGCGCACCCTTCGCCATCCGCATGCCGCCCGACGTGCAGTCGGTGAAGATCGGCGACCACCAGGTCGTGCTGATCGACGATTTCCTGGAGGACCCGCAGGCCCTGGTGGACGCCGCCAGTGCCTGCCAGTTCGAGCCGTGCCCAGGGGCCGATGAGCGCAAGGGGTATCCGGGTGTCCGCGCCCGTGCGCCGCAAGCCTACTCCCGGCAGCTGGCCGAGCTCATGGACCCGCTGATCCGCATCAACTTCGGCGTGCCCGACGAGCTTGAGCTGTGGAAGAGCCCCTGCAGTTTCTCGCTCACGACGGTGCCACCACCGGCGCTCGGGCCCTTGCAGCGCACGCCGCATTTCGATGCCAGCGGCCCGCACTACATGGCCGTGCTGCTCTACCTGTGCGGTGGCGAGCATGGCGGTACCGGCTTTTATCGGCACAAGGCCACTGGCCTGCAGCAGATCACGCCGGAGAACAAGGAGCGGTATGCCCAGGCCTATGAAGCTGAACTGGAGCGGCGTCCGCCACCGCCGCGGTACTTTGACGATGGCGACGAGCACTTCAGCTTCCTGGGCATGATCCCGGCGCGCTTCAATCGCCTGGTGGTCTATTCCGGCGCGCTGCTGCACACCGCCTGCGTGAACCCGGGCATCAGCCTCTCGGCAGACCCCCGGCGCGGCCGCTTGACCGTCAATACCTTCATCGATTTCGGGAAGAACGCTGCCGCTGGCTGAGCCGCATCCCACGCCCGCATGAAAAAAGGCCCGGCATCTGCCGGGCCTTGTCGCTCCTGGAGCGTTCGGTCAGAACTTGGCGCTCAGACCCACGCGGTAGGTCGTCTCACCCATGAAGGACCAGGCCGGATAGCCGTCCTTCAGCGACGGGCGCAGCGTGGTGGCCGCGCCGGCAGCACCGTACTGCACGTCGTCTTCCTTCAGCAGGTTGACGGCGTCGAAGCTCAGGCGGATCTTGTCGGTGATGTTCCAGCCAAGGCTCAGGTCCAGGCTGCCGTAGTCGTCATGCATGCGGTTGCCGTAGTAGCCGGTCTCGCGCACCATGTACTTGGAACGCCAGTTGTAGGCCAGGCGGGCGGAGTAGGTCTGGTTTTCCCAGTAGCCCACCAGGTTCACGTTATGCCGCGAGGACAGCGTGAACATGTTGAGTTCGTCCTGGTAGCTGGAAGACGGTGCCTTGGCATCGGTGAAGGTGTAGTTGGCCACCACACCGAAGCCGTTGGAGAACGCATGGTTGATCTGCGTCTCGATGCCGTTGATCTTGCCGCCACCCGCGTTGATGTAGCGGTTGACGGTCCAGTTGTCCAGGCCGGTGTCCGGGCTCACCAGGCCGATCGGCTGGTTGACCTGCGTGTCGGTGGTGATGAAGTTGTCGATCTTCTTGTGGAAGAAGCCCAGCGACACCATGTTGCCGCGGTCGTAGTAGTACTCCACGCCCAGGTCGAACTGCTTGGACGACATCGGCTTGAGGCCGGGGCTGCCGTAGTTCACCGTCTCGTTGTTCTTCAGCGTGTCATTCCAGCCCACGATCGAACCGGCAAACATGTTGTCGTAGTTCGGGCGGGTGATGGCCTTGGACGCGGCAAAGCGCAGCAGCGTGTTCTTGTTGAGGTCGTACACCAGGTTCAGGCTGGGCAGCACGTCGTTGTAGGAAGCGCTGTTGCGTTCCTTGGTGGTGCTCCACCCCACGTTCTGGGCGATGTCGCCGGTCGCCAGCGGCGAGCCGTCGAAGATGTAGGCCTCGTTGCTGGCCTTGGTGCGGATGTAGCGCAGGCCGACGTTGCCGTGCAGCGCATCCTTCTCCAGCGTGAACATGCCGTAGATCGAGTTGTTCTTTTCCTCGATCTGGCCGTAGCCGCTGCGCGACTGCACCCAGCTGGCCACGTTGGCGTTGGCCAGGGCGAACATCGCGTCCAGGTTGGGCTTGGGCACGCTCCAGCCCGGGGTGCCCATGGGCATGGTGCCGCTGTACAGGCTGGCGGTGTCGGCGGTGATCGGCGTGGCGACGAAGGTCGGACGGTATTCGTCCTTCGTGAAGGTGTGCTTGGTGGTGCGCACGCCAGTCTTGAAGGCGGAGACGATGCCCCAGTCCACATCCAGGGTGAAGTCGGCCTGGGCGAAGGTTTCCTTGTCCTTGTTGGGGCCGCGCGCGGTGGCCCAGGTCTCGGCCGCCGAGGTGGCCGGCAGGTCCGCCAGGGTCACGTCCATGCTCTTGGACGGCGTGATGGAGATCTGATGGCCCGACGCATCGGTGGAGCCGGCCCACTTGGGCAGGTTGCCACCGAAGTAGCCGTAGTTGGCGGTCAGCGAGGTGCCGCCGTCGGCCTTGGTGGTGCCACCGGTGGCCTCGAACTTGAAGCCGTCGCCCTTGAAGGATCCGTCCAGCACCAGGGTGTCCGAGGTCATCTTGGCCGCACGTGCCCAGGTCTGCAGGAAGGTGTCGGTGGCGTTGGCCGCGGTGGTGGTGCTCTTGATGCACAGCCCGGTGTCCGGGTTGCGCTCGGTACAGGCCGTGGGGTCTGCGCCGGTGAAGAGGTAGTGGGTGGAGTTCAGGCCGTTGGCGTTGAATTCCAGGCGGGTGTAGTTCAGCCCCAGGTCGATGTTGTTGGTCGGACGGGCCTGCAGGGTGGCATTCAGCGCGGTGCGCTTGCGCTCCTGGATGAAGGTGCCGGGCGTGACGTCCTCGGACCAGCGGCCGTCGGCCTCGATGCCGCGGCGCATGTAGTCGCCCTTCTGGATGGTGCCGGCCAGCAGCACGCCCACCGTCTTCTCCGGCGAGCGCCAGCTGTACAGGGCGGAGGCTTCCTTGTCGCCGTCCTTGCTCACGGTGCCCTTGCCATACTTGACGCTGACGAAGGCCGTGTTGGCAGCCAGGTCCAGCGGCTTGCGGGTGCGCACGATGACCGTGCCGCCGATGCCGCCTTCGGTCAGGTCAGCCTGCGAGGTCTTGTAGACCTCCATGCCGCCGATGAGTTCGGGGGGGAGCAGCGAATAATTGAAGGAGCGGTCGATGGCCTTTTGGTCATACCAGCCCGTGGATGCCACCGACTGGCCGTTGAGCGTGGTGTAGGTCATCTGCGGGTCGGTGCCGCGGATGGACACCGAGGCGCCCACGCCGAAGTCGCGGCCGACCGAGATGCCTGGAATGCGGCCCAGGGCCTGGCCGACGTCCGAGTCGGGCAGCTTGCCCACATCCTCGGCCGTGACGGCGTCGACGACGGCGTTGGCATTGCGCTTGATGGCGGCGGCCGATTGCAGCGAAGCCCGGATACCGGTCACGACCACCTGGTCGAGCTGGCTGGGTTCGCTGGTCTTGGTGTCTGCTTGCTGCGCCTGCACGGCGAAAGCCGCGCTCAGCAGTGTCAGTGACACGGCCGCCGCGATTGGGGTCTTGTTGACCTTCATGAACTGCTCCTCAATGGCCTTTGGATCTTGTGGCCGGTGATGAAGACTCGGCACCGGACCACGTCACCCTCCCGGAGTGGCATGCAGCTGGCGCCCCCGAATACACCTCTAATACAACCAATGCCATGCCACTATAACGAGCGGTAGTGCCACTTTGCTACCAGTTTCAGGGGCGTGTTTTCCCTGCTGTGGCTGGGGTGCGACCAGGGAGACAGCGGTGTCTAGGGGTTTGTCCAGGGGCGGGGTGGGGGCGGGGTGTGGCTGTGGGGGGAGGGGGGCTTGGTCGCTAATTGGTATTAGGCCGAGTGGCACGAGCGCAGCTACCTGCGGCCGCGTGCAAATACCGCTGAGGCTGGCGCCGTAGAGGCGGGGGCGCTGTTCGTGCGGCCGACCTCTGTATCAGAGTCGGTGCTGTGCGATGGTCCAGTGCCGCTGGAGCACCACGCACGAAAGCGGCGGGGCGCGGGGCATTTGCTCCGTGTCCCCCGCCCGCTCCGCGGGCTCCTCCTTAACCTGCGCAAATGCCCCGCACCCCACCACTTTCTGCACCGCACCACTTCGGCGGTCGTCATCACCTCCAGGAGTCAGCACTTGAAAGCAGCGCGGACTGCGTCCATCCTTTTCAAGACCTCAAGACCTCAAGACCTCAAGACCTCAAGACCTCAAGACCTCAAGACCTCAAGACCTCAAGACCTCAAGACCTCAAGACCTCAAGACCTCAAGACCTCATGACCTCATGACCTCATGACCTCATGACTTCGTCCATGGCCAGGGTGTGTTTGGCGTCGTGCTGGGTCAATGAAAAGGGGGGGATTGCATTCGCAATTCGAGACAAGCACACAGGGGTGACATCGCGATGAAGCGACCGGCCATTTCAGAGGAAGGGCGTGAATCGCACGCCTATGGAGCAACCCACAAAAATTGTTTGCGCCAAAAAATAGTGGTGCTATAGTCGTGGGCTTGCCTCGGAGGGGTGCCCGAGTGGCTAAAGGGGGCAGACTGTAAATCTGTTGGCTTACGCCTACGCTGGTTCGAATCCAGCCTCCTCCACCAAAGGCAAACTAATGCAGAGATCCCGAAGTGGATGCAAAGAACAAAAGTTTGATGCATCTGCTTCGTGATTGAAGCTGAAGTGAGAGACTTGAAAAACTCCCGGGCGGGAGTAGTTCAATGGTAGAACCTTAGCCTTCCAAGCTAATGACACGGGTTCGATTCCCGTTTCCCGCTCCACAGTTGGAAGTCCAGGTGTTGTGTTGATTCTGTCGACACAGGTTTGTTGATGGCGGTGCATGGCCGCTGTGGTCACCAGTCCTGTGTCGATGCCCATGTGGCTCAGTGGTAGAGCACTCCCTTGGTAAGGGAGAGGTCACGCGTTCGATCCGCGTCATGGGCACCACCTCTTTCCTCTCAATCCGATTCCTCGATCTGATCGCCAGGAGCGCAAGATGGCAAAAGGCAAGTTTGAACGTACCAAGCCGCACGTGAACGTGGGCACGATTGGTCACGTTGACCATGGCAAGACCACGCTGACGGCTGCTATCGCAACCGTGCTGGCCTCGAAGTTTGGCGGCGAAGCC
>Ga0065165_1000858_pt1 | contig 39755 bp, 29 predicted proteins | sample AraplaMF_Cvi_mMF_FD_63813 | JGI IMG/M metagenome (GOLD analysis project Ga0065165, IMG submission 63813) | Arabidopsis root microbial communities from the University of North Carolina, USA - plate scrape MF_Cvi_mMF (version 2) (version 3) | ecosystem: Host-associated > Plants > Roots >... | reverse complement strand
AACTATCCCTGGACCATCGCCTACAATCCCAACTACGTGTCCGAGGGACGGATTTACGCCAAGTACATTCTCAAGGAGCATCCGAACGCCAAGATCGGCGTGCTCTACCAGAACGACGACATGGGCCGCGACTATCTCGCCGGGCTCAAGAGCGGCCTCGGCGACAAGGCCGCCAGCATGATCGTCGGCGAAGTCTCCTACGAGGTCACCGATCCCACGGTGGATTCGCAGGTGGTGAAGCTGAAGTCGATGGGCGTCGATCTGTTCTACGACGCCTCGACGCCGAAATTCGCGGCGCAGGCGATCAAGAAGCTCGCCGACCTCGGCTGGACGCCGGTGCACATCCTCGACATCAACGCTAGCCCGATCTCGGCGACGTTGAAGCCGGCCGGCCTCGACATCTCCAAGGGCATCATCTCGACCCAGTACGGCAAGGAGCCCAGCGATCCCCAGTGGAAGGACGATCCCGGCGTGAAGGCGTTCTTCGCGTTCATGGACAAGTATTTCCCCGAAGGCGATAAGCTCAACACCGTCAACACCTATGCCTATTCGGTGGCCGAGCTGCTGACGCAGGTGCTGAAGCAATGCGGCGACGACCTGTCGCGCGAGAACGTGATGAAGCAGGTCGCCAACATCCGGGACTTCACCCCGAGCTTCGCGCTGCCCGGCATCAAGATCAACACCGGGCCGAACGACTACCGCGTCAACAAGCAGATGCAGATGATGAAGTTCAACGGCGAACGCTGGGAGCTGTTCGGACCGATCATCGAGGACTCCGGGCCGGCGGGTTAGCTGTTGCGCAGGGTGGGTTGGCCCGCGGCGGCGCGAAGCGCTGTCCGCGTGGCATAACCCACTTTTTCTGCATTCGCGGTGATAGAGAGTGGCGGGTTACGCGTCGCTAACGCACCCTACGAACTGCGCGTCCCCATGTACCTTGCGTTGCAGAAACGCCTCCTCCACACTCCGACCTCAGCGGTGACATCCGGCCGGATCGATCGCCTGCAATAACAAACCGAGGAAACTGCGAATGAGGAATGGAATTCTGCATCTGGCCACGGCAACGGTGCTGACCCTGGCGCTGTCGGTCTCTGCGGCCAATGCCCAGAAGAAATATGATCCGGGCGCCAGCGACACCGAGATCAAGGTTGGACAGACCGTGCCGTTCTCGGGACCGGCATCGGCCTATGCGTCGATCGGCAAGACCCAGGCCGCCTATTTCAAGATGATCAACGACCAGGGCGGCATCAACGGCCGCAAGATCAACCTGATCCAGTACGACGACGCCTATTCGCCACCGAAAGCGGTGGAGCAGGTGCGCAAGCTGGTCGAGAGCGACGAGGTGCTGCTGACCTTCCAGATCATCGGCACGCCCTCGAATGCGGCCGTGCAAAAATATCTCAACTCCAAGAAGGTGCCGCAGCTGTTCGCGGCCACCGGCGCCTCGAAGTTCACCGATCCCAAGAACTTCCCGTGGACCATGGGCTACAACCCGAACTACTTCGTCGAGGGCCGCATCTACGGCCAGTACATCCTGAAGGAATATCCGAACGCCAAGGTCGGCGTGCTCTATCAGAACGACGACCTCGGCAAGGACTATCTGAACGGCATCAAGGCCGGCCTCGGCGACAAGGCCGCCAAGATGATCGTGACCGAAGCATCCTACGAGGTCTCCGACCCGACCGTCGATTCGCAAATCCTCAAGATCAAGGACGCCGGCACCGATCTGTTCTTCAGCGCCACCACGCCGAAGCAGGCCGCACAGGCGATCAAGAAGATCGCCGAGATCGGCTGGAAGCCGGTGCAGATCGTCGACATCAACGCCACCTCGGTCGGCGCGGTGATGAAGCCCGCCGGCCTCGACGCGGCCAAGGGCGTCATCAGCGTCAACTACGGCAAGGATCCGCTCGATCCGACCTGGAAGGACGATGCCGGCCTGAAGAAGTATTTCGACTTCATGGCGAAGTACTATCCTGACGGTGACAAGGACTCGAACTTCAACACCTACGGCTACGGCACCGCACAGCTTCTTGCCCACGTGCTCCAGCAGTGCGGCGACAACCTGACGCGCGAGAACGTCATGAAGCAGGCGGCCTCGCTGAAGGACGTCACCGGCGACATCGCCCTGCCCGGCATCAAGGCCAACACCTCGCCGACCGACTACCGCGTCAACAAGCAGCTTCAGATGATGAAGTTCAACGGCGAGCGCTGGGAGCTGTTCGGCCCGATCCTGGAGGATGCCGGCCCGGCTGGTTAGTGGTCGACGACAACGGCTTCAACGACGTCATGCCCGGGCTTGTCCCGGGCATCCACGTTCTCGGCGCAGCGAGGGAAGTCGTGGGCGGCCGGGTCGAGCCCGGCCATGACGATGGAGAGAGATTGTCGCTTTGGACGATGCCTACGCCGGTATCTCGCCAAAGTTCTTCCCGACCGGCAGCACCGCGTGCCGGATCAGCCGCGAGTCCTCCACGGCCGCCTGGCGGTGCTTGACCGCTTCGCGATAGACGGGATCGCGGATCATTTCGACGAAAGCCCCGACGCTCGGATATTCCGCGATGAAGCAATGGTCCCAGCGCTCCTCTTGCGGGCCGATCAGCATCAGCTCGAACCGGCCCTGCCAGACGATGCGGCCGCCCAGCCGTTCGAACACCGGCCCGCTGTCGCGGCCATAGGCCGCATAGGCTTCGGCGCCACTGGCCTTGCGGCCGTCGGGATAGGCGGCCTCCTTGCGCAAGCGCACCAGGTTGAGCATGTGGATCGGGCCGGGGCGGTCGTTGTCCCGGAATTGCGCGAAAATCTCCTTGGTCGGATCGATGTGGCCCATGCTTGTTCCCTCTTGTTTTATGGACGCGATCCTAGCTCCGGGCCCCCGGAAGCGGAACTGCGGCAGGCGAATGCCGCATCTCCTAATCGCGCGTTAACGTCCGCGTAACCGGGCCTTAAACCCCGACCGCTAGCGTGCGGCGGGGCGGGCTGACCGGGCGTTTTGCGTATGGGGTTGGGAAAGAAAAAGGGTGGGCGGAAGGAGCCGTTGTTCGGCTTGCCTGCTGCGCTCGCCGATCTGCGCCTGACGGCAGCGGACCGCATTCCCAATGCCGAGGACGCACCGAAGAAGTCAGCCAAATCATCCCCCAAGCGCAAGGCTGAGGAGTCCGGCGACGAGCCGCCGCGCGAACGGAAGCCGCAGGCAAGCCGCGGCGGCGCCAAGCGCAGGTCGAAGTCGGGCGGAGGGTTCAGCATCGGCCGGCTGGTCTATTGGGGCGCGGTGCTCGGCCTGTGGGGCGTGATCGCGGTGATCGGCGTCGTGATCTATGTCGGCGCCCATCTGCCGCCGATCCAGTCGCTGGAAATCCCGAAGCGCCCGCCGACGATCCAGATCGTCGGCATCGACGGCAGCATGCTGGCGCAGCGCGGCGAGATGGCCGGCGCCAATATCGCGTTGAAGGATCTGCCGCCCTATCTGCCGAAGGCATTCATCGCCATCGAGGACCGGCGCTTCTATTCGCATTTCGGCATCGACCCCGTCGGCATCCTGCGCGCGCTCGTCACCAACGTCATGCATCGCGGCGTCTCGCAGGGCGGCTCGACGCTGACGCAGCAGCTCGCCAAGAACCTGTTCCTGACCCAGGAGCGCACCATGCAGCGCAAGCTCCAGGAGGCCGAGCTGGCGATCTGGCTGGAGCGCAAGCACTCCAAGAACGAGATTTTGGAGCTCTATCTCAACCGCGTCTATTTCGGCTCCGGCGCCTATGGCGTCGAAGCTGCCGCGCAGAAATATTTCGGCAAGTCGGCCAAGAACGTCACCGTGGCCGAAGCCGCGATGCTGGCCGGCCTCGTCAAGTCGCCGTCGCGCCTCGCGCCCAACCGCAACCCCGAAGGCGCGGAAGCGCGCGCGAAAATCGTGCTGGCGGCGATGGCGGATGCGCAATTCATCACGGACGCGCAGGCGCAGGCCTCGATCGGCCATCCCGCCTACAACGTCAAACCGGCCGGCGCCGGCACGGTCAATTACGTCGCCGACTGGATCGGCGAGGTGCTGGACGATCTGGTCGGCCAGATCGACGAGAGCATCAAGGTCGAGACCACGATCGATCCGAAGCTCCAGAGCGTGGCGGAAGCCGCCATCATCGACGAGCTCGCGGCCAAGAGCGTGAAGTTCAATGTCAGCCAGGGCGCGCTGGTGGCGATGACGCCCGACGGGGCGGTGCGCGCCATGGTCGGCGGACGGAACTATTCCGACAGCCAGTACAACCGCGCGGTGACCGCCAAGCGCCAGCCGGGTTCCTCGTTCAAGCCGTTCGTCTACCTGACGGCGCTCGAGCAGGGCCTGACGCCGGATACCTTGCGTCAGGACGCGCCGATCGAGGTCAAGGGCTGGAAGCCCGAGAACTACACCCACGAATATTTCGGCGCGGTGACGCTGACGCAGGCGCTGGCGATGTCGCTCAACACGGTGGCGATCCGCCTCGGCCTCGAGGTCGGGCCGAAGAACGTGGTGCGCACCGCGCACCGGCTCGGCATCTCCTCGAAGCTCGAGCCCAACGCGTCGATCGCGCTCGGCACCTCCGAAGTCTCCGTCGTCGAGCTGGTCGGCGCCTATGCGCCCTTCGCCAATGGCGGCTTTGCGGCGACGCCGCATGTCGTGACGCGGATCAGGACGCTCAGCGGCAAGCTGCTCTACATGCGCCAGCCCGAGGAGCGTAACCAGGTCATCGACCCCCGCTATGTCGGCATGATGAATGCGATGATGCGGGAGACGCTGATATCAGGCACCGCCAAGAAGGCGGAGATCCCGGGCTGGTCGGCCGCCGGCAAGACCGGCACCAGCCAGGATTACCGCGACGCCTGGTTCATCGGCTACACCGCCAACCTCGTCACCGGCGTCTGGCTCGGCAATGACGACAACTCGCCGACCAAGAAGGCCACGGGCGGCGGACTGCCGGTGGAAGTCTGGTCGCGCTTCATGAAGACGGCGCACGAGGGCGTGCCGGTGGCCGCCTTGCCCAACGCGCAAGCGAGCTGGGGCCTGTCGAACCTCGCACAGGCGGCCTCGCAGGTGTCGCCGCCGACAGCGGCTGCGCCCGGACCGGCACCGGCGCCTGTGGCAAGCGGCGGCTATCGCGCGCCGCCGCCGACACGCGCGAATGTGCGGCCGGAGGCCGCGGCTGGGCTGGATGGCTGGTTGATGGACCGGCTGTTTGGTGGGAACCGGTAGGCCTCACAACAAAAACTTCGAAAACAACCCCATGCACAGTAGAACGCGACATCCGGCGCGATGCGCGGTGGCGCGTACGAAGCGTTTGATGTGGCGGCGGTAATCATGCATGCCGCGCAATCAGCGCGAAATGTGGCGAGAATCGACCGAGACGCGCTGAACGCCGGTCCCCCTCCTCTGTCATGTCCTGCCATTGGACCTCGCCTTCGCGCGCTCAACCCGCACCGTCGCTTCGGCAAGTTCTGCCCAAGGCGGCAAGATTCTCCGCGAGCAACGACTCCTTTGACGCAAAAACATCAGCCTCTTCAGGCTCCCGTCATCGGCCCGGAAATTGCTCTCACAGGTTGAGCAATGGGAAGGAGCGTTCCATGATGTCAGGTGTATCCAGCGCGGCGTTGCCTTATCTGCGTCCTGCCTCGACGTCCGCGTCACATGCGGCACCGGGCCTTCAGCCGGAGGTGTCGGATACGAGCGACGCCGCGACCAGCGGCTTCCGGATCGATGTCTCGCAGGTCAAGCCGCTGTCAGGCCTCAAAATGATATCGGCTGCGGATCATCCTGCGTTGCACGATCTGATGGCAACGAACTGGCTGATGACCCACGATACCAGCACGCCTCAATCGATCGTCGCGGACAATGCGCCTGAGAATACCTACGCGCAGGTGAAGGTGGACGGCAAGGTGGTGGCCACGCTGTACAATGGCGGGTCCTCCGCGATGACCAACGCGGCGGCTGCAAAGGTCGGCAAGCTGGAAGATCCTCCCGGCCTGAGTGGACCTGATCTGGCGCAGTGGCGGGCCGACAATTACGCCGAGCGGCTTGGCGGCACCGTCGAAAAAGCTCCCACTGCGATCACGCAATCGCAATGGACCCCACGTGAAAGCAGGTCCACGACCTATAGCCGCGAGCAACTCGATGCCGCCTTCCAGGCGATGCTGGCCGAGGGCCAGAAGGCCAGCGCGCAGCAGCAATCATCCTATCTGACATCACGCGCGCAGGCGGGGACGAGTGCGGATGTGAGTGCGTGATCTGAGTTGATTTGAGGACGCGCCTTGAGGCGCGCAGGCGCTGCCTCGCTCTCCGCTATCATTCCCCGCGAAAGCGGGGAATCCAGTACGCCGCGGCGTCTCGGCTCAATAACAACTGTCTCTGGAATACTGGGTCGCCCGGTCAAGCCGGGCGACGACAGTGTGTGGGGTTGGCAGCAGCGCTTGATCAGCAGCGAGTGCTAATCCTCGACCCCATACCGGTGCAAATCATTCCCGTAGGTGTCGAGCCACTTCTTGGCGCGCTCCATCGACGGGCAGACTTTTCCGCAGACGCGCCAGAAGCGGGCCGAGTGGTTCATCTCGACGAGATGAGCCACTTCATGTGCGGCGAGGTAGTCGAGCACGAAGGGCGGCGCGAGGATCAGGCGCCAGGAGAACGACAGCGAGCCCGCCGAGGTGCAGGAGCCCCAGCGGCTGGACTGGTCGCGGATCGAGAGCCGCTTGACCCTGACACCGAGCTCGGCGGCATAGGCTTCCGCCGAGCGTTGCAGATCCTTGCGCGCCTCGCGCTTGAGGAAGTCGCTGACGCGGCGATCGACATGCTCGAGCCCGCCGGCAACGCAGAGAATGCGTTCACCGCTGTCGCGCGTCTCGGTCCACACCGTGCCGCGGCTGGCCGCACGATGAACGATGCGATGCGGCGTGCCGCGAAGCGGTATCACTGTGCCAGGCTGGAACGGAGCGGCCTTCGGCAAACGCCCAAGACGGGCCGCAATCCACGCACCGTGACGCGTCGCGAAGTCCTTGGCTTCAGCGAGCGTGCCGCGCGGCGGGATGGTGAGGATGGCTTCGCGATCGCTCGGATGGATTCTGAGCGTGTAACGACGCGCACGTCTGTGTCTCCGCAGCCGGATCGCAAAAAGCTGCGATCCGTGGGTGATGACGAGGGTCTTCGGTTCGTGGGGCCGACGGTAGAGGAGCGCGCGAGTAGCCATGTCTGTCAGTCCGGGGAGCAGGAGTTCGCCCGGATTCTGCCATAACCGCCGCCAGGGAAAGCGCTCGGCGCAAAAACAAATCATTTGCCCAATATACAGGGGTCAGGCGTCCGGGAGACCCTACAGACTGGGGTTGGAACCGGCTTTTTTCGCCCCCGCTGGATGCATGCGGCACCCCCAAGAGGTGAGGGGTGACTCACTCCTAGATCGCTACCTGAATACCTCGAATCTGGCGGGAACCAGACCCTCCGGGAACCTCCGAAATGGCCGGATTTTCGAAGGGAAACCCGAAATCCTGGACCCGTTCCGATGTCATCGGAACAGGTCCAGCTTCTTCTTCTGAGGCGTTTCCTTTACGCGAACCGGTCACCACTTCGCTTGAAAACGCTCCGGTTATTCGGCTGCAATCGCCTGCAACGAGCTCGGATTCGCAGCGGAGACCATGAAGTCGTGAATCCGCGGCACGATCTCCGACTTGAAGCGCGAGCCGTTGAACACGCCGTAATGTCCGACGCCCTTCTGCACGTAATGAACGCGGCGATGATCGGGGATCGCGCTGCATAGCGCATGCGTTGCTTCGGTCTGACCGAGACCGGAGATGTCGTCGTTCTCGCCTTCGACCGTCATCAACGCAACGCGCGTGACCTTGGAAGGATCGACACGGGTTCCACGATGGGTCATCTCGCCCTTCGGCAGCGAGTGCTTGACGAACACGGTGTCGACGGTCTGGAGATAATACTCGGCGGAGAGGTCCATCACCGCGAGATATTCATCGTAGAACTCCCGATGCTTGTCGACGAGGTCGCCGTCGCCCTTCACCAGATTGGCGAAAAGCTGCTTGTGGGCGTCCATGTGACGGTCGAGGTTCATGCTGATGAACCCGTTGAGCTGCAAAAAGCCGGGATAGACGTCGCGCATCATGCCCGGATGCGGGAACGGCACCTTGGTGATGACGTGGTTGCGGAACCAGTCGATGCCGCGCTCCTGGGCGAGGTTGTTCACGCCGGTCGGATTGCGGCGGGTGTCGATCGGGCCGCCCATCAGCGTCATCGAGGTCGGCACGAAGGGATCGCGCCGCGCTTCCATGATCGAGACGGCGGCGACAACGGGCACGGAAGGCTGGCACACCGCCATCACATGGGTGTTGCCGCCGAGCACGTGGAGCATCTCGATGATGTAGTCGATGTAGTCGTCGAGATCGAAACGGCCTTCGCTGAGCGGCACCATGCGGGCATCGGCCCAGTCGGTGATGTAGACCTCATGCGCCGGCAGGAACGCCTCGACCGTGCCGCGCAACAGCGTCGCGTAGTGGCCGGACATCGGGGCGACGATCAGCACGCGCGGCTGCGGGCTGCGCAGCGGGCGAGTAAACTTGCGATCGAAGTAGAGCAGATTGCAGAACGGCTTTTCCCAGACCGAGCGGACCTCGACGGGGACGCGGATGCCGTTGACCTCGGTGTCGTTGAGACCCCATTCCGGCTTGCCATAGCGGCGCGTGGTGCGCTCGAACAACTCGCAGGCCGCGGCGACGGACTTGCCGACCTCGGTGCGCGCCCAGGGATTGAGGGGATTCTGAAACAGGAGCTTGGTCGCGTCAGTGACCGCACGGGCCGGATTGAGAGAGGCGTGGGCCATCTCGTACATCCAGTACATCGGCGTCGTCAGGACCGGACTGCCTTCAGCCGCCAGGGGCGGCGCGCCGCCAAACTCACCAATAGGCATCGCTATATTCCTCTTCGCATCGCAGCATACTGCCGAATGCGTAATATTGCGTCAATGCATGCTTCCGTACATCTACGTAGCGAATGCGGTTAAACCAACCTGAATCCACGAGAAAGTGACGTTATTCGCCGCCGGACAGCAGCGAGCCATGCTTCCTGGCGCTGCGCAAAAGGGCAAGGAATGCCCAAAAAGATGCAACCAGAAGCACCGCATTGATGGCCAACGCCTCCAGCATCAGATCGATCCGGAAGTTGTTCTCGATCAGAAGCGCGCGCATGCCTTCGAACACGTAGGTCGGCGGCAGCGTCCAGGCGAGGACTTGCAGCGAGGCCGGCAGCACGCTGACGGGATAGTAGATGCAGGCGAGCGGCATGATCGCGAACATCAAGGTCCAGACGATGCTCTCGGCGCCAAGGCCGTTTCGCAACACGAGACCCGAGACGAAGATGCCGACCGACCAGCTGGTGAAGATCAGATTGCAGAAGAAGGCGATCAGCGGCAGGCCGAGCGCATAGACATTGAAGTGAAAGAAGATCAGCGCGAGCAGCGTCATCGGGATGACGCCGATCGCGAGCCGGATCAGGCTCATCACCATCAGCGACAGCAGAAATTCGATCGGCTTGAGCGGGCTCATCATGAGGTTGCCGAGATTGCGCGCCCACATCTCCTCCAGGAAGGAGATGGAGAAGCCGAGCTGGCCGCGGAACAGGATGTCCCAGAGGATGACGGCGCCGATCAGCGTGCCGCCGGCCCGCGCGAAGAAATTGGAATTCTGCGCGATGTAATACTGGATGAAGCCCCAGGTGATGATTTGCAGCGCCGGCCAGTACAACAGCTCGAGCAGCCGCGGCCAGGACGACAGCAGCAGGTACCAATAGCGCAGGATCATCGCGCCGATGCGCTGGGTGGAGATGCCGCGATGAAGGGAGAGCTCGGTCATGGCTCTCTCCGGTAGCCCGGATGGAGCGCAGCGCAATCCGGGATTCGGCGCCAGCCACAAACACCGGCGTCATCCTGAGGTGCAAGCCCTGCGATGCGTACCGCATCGCAGGGCTTGCCTCGAAGGATGGGCCACATACGCTTGCAATTCATCCTTCGAGGCGCGCGAAGGGCGCGCACCTCAGGATGACGGCTGTGCGCGAGGATAGAACAATCAAGGCCCGCATGCGCGAAGCGGCGTGCAGCAATCGGCGACCCCGGATTACGCTTCGCTCCATCCGGGCTACGACTACGGCTATGGCTCCGCATTCTCATCGCGCCACCTCCTTCCGGCCGCGCGCGACGTCCAGAAACACCTCTTCCAGCGTGGTGCGGTTGTAGCGGGCCATGATGGCATCGGGCGTGTCGTCGTCCTCGATGCGGCCGCGCTTCATGATGATGACGCGGTCGCAGAGCCGCTCGACCTCGAGCATGTTGTGCGAGGCCAAAAGGATGGTGGCGTTGTGCTCCCGGCGATAGCGCTCCAGATGGCCCCGCACCCAATCGGCGGTGTCAGGGTCGAGCGAGGCGGTCGGCTCGTCCAGCAGCAGCAGCTCGGGCTGGTTGATCAGCGCCTTCGCCAGCGCGACGCGGGTCTTCTGTCCCGCCGAGAGCTTGCCATTGGCGCGGTCGATGAATTCGGAGAGGTCGAGATCGCCGGCCAATTTTGCGATGCGGTCCGGCAGGTTCTTCACCGCATAGAGCTTGCCGAAGATGGTGAGATTCTGCCGCACCGTGAGCCGCATCGGCATGTCGACATAGGGGCTCTCGAAATTCATCCGCCCCAGCACGGCCGCGCTTTCCTCGGGCATGCGGTGACCGAGCACCTGCACGCGGCCGGAGGTCGGCAGCACCAGCCCCATGATCATCGCGATGGTCGTGGTCTTGCCGGCGCCGTTGCCGCCCAGGAGCCCGGTGATGCTGCCGCGCGGCAGCGAAAACGAGATATCATCGACGGCGCGGGTCTGCTTGTAGACCTTGACGAGGTGATCGACCGCAATCGCCGCGGAGGCGACGCGCTCCGCGACAGTCGGCCAGCTTGAAGCCTTCTCATTCTCGGTCATGCTGGCCGTTCTTCTGCTATTGCAGCGGAGAGCGCAAGGCTTGTAATCCCGGGTGGTTCCGCGAGCCCCGCGTTTGTGACCGAGAAGGCACCACCACATTGGCCGATATGACCGAAATTGCCGCTTCCGCCTTCCGCCCCGCGCAGCGGCATATCCGCCTCGACACCATCCTGCGGCTGCGCTGGCTCGCGGTGCTGGGCCAGCTCGCCGCGATCTTCATCGTGGCGCAGGGGCTGGAGTTCGACGTCGAGATCGTGCCCTGCGTCAGCATCATCGCGCTGTCGGCCGCGCTCAATCTGGGGCTCCAGACCGTGGCCAATCCGATGCAGCGGCTGGAGCCGTTGCAGGCGGCCGGCCTGCTGGCGCTGAACATCGTGGAGCTGGCCGCACTGTTGTTCTTCACCGGCGGCCTGCAAAACCCGTTCTCGTTCCTGTTCCTCGCGCCGGTGCTGATCTCGGCCACCGCGCTGCCGGCGCGCTTCACCTTCGGCCTCGGCGTGCTGGCGGTGGCCTGCGCCTCGGTGCTGTTCTTCTTCCATCTGCCTTTGCCCTGGGATTCCGACGACCCGCTGGTGCTGCCGCCGATCTATCTGGTCGGGGTCTGGCTCTCGATCGTGCTCGCGATCGGCGTCACCAGCCTCTATTCTTTCCAGGTCACCGAGGAGGCGCGCAAGCTCGCGGACGCGCTGGCCGCGACCGAGCTGGTGCTGACGCGCGAGCAGCATCTGACCCAGCTCGATGGCCTTGCGGCCGCCGCCGCGCACGAGCTCGGCACGCCGCTAGCGACCATCTTCCTGATCTCGCGCGAGCTGGAAAAGACGGTGAAGGACGCAAGCTTCGCCGCCGATCTGAAAACCCTGCGCGAGCAGACCCAGCGCTGTCGCGACATCCTGAGCAAGATCACCCAGCTCTCCTCCGAAGGCGCACCGTTCGACCGCATGAAGCTGTCGGAGCTGATCGAGGAGGTGGTGGCCCCGCACCGCGATTTCGGCGTCGACATCAAGGTGCGGATCGCGGTCGCCGCCTTCGCCGAGCCGGTCGGCTCGCGCAACCCGGCGATCCTCTACGGCGTCGGCAACATCATCGAGAACGCGGTCGATTTCGCCCACACCACCGTCGAGGTGAACGCGTGGTGGAACAAGGACACGATCGAGCTGCTGATCTCCGACGACGGCCCCGGCATTCCACCCGACATCCTCAACCGGATCGGCGAGCCTTATCTGTCGCGGCGGCGCACCCAGGATGCGGGCGGCGGGCTCGGGCTTGGCGTGTTCATCGCACGCACCTTGCTCGAACGCACCGGCGCCAAGGTCTCGTTTACCAACCGGGTGTTCCCCGAACACGGCGCGGTGGTCCAGGTCACGTGGCCGCGAGAGCGTTTTGAGGCTATCGAGATGCTCGAAGAAACAATAGGATAGGCCGCGACCTTGCGTCGCACAGAGCGCCCGATCGACTATTGGCGGCCTTGGCACTGCCCGATTGCGACGCCATATGTAGATGTGCAGGAGAGAGGACAAAACCTTGAACGCCATCGCCGAACTGAACGAACAGACCGACCGCTCGCTTCTCATCGTGGAGGACGACAAGCCGTTCCTGGAGCGCCTGTCGCGCGCCATGGAGACGCGCGGCTTCGCGGTGACGTCGTGCGACACCGTCTCGGACGGCCTCGCGCAGATCGGCAAGGCGGCGCCCGCTTTTGCCGTGGTGGATCTCCGGCTCGGTGACGGCAACGGCCTCGACGTGGTCTCGGCGCTGAAGAAGAAGCGGCCGGATGCGCGCGCGATCGTGCTGACCGGCTATGGCAACATCGCCACCGCCGTGACCGCGGTGAAGATGGGCGCGATCGATTATCTCTCGAAGCCCGCCGATGCCGACGACGTCGTCGCCGCGCTGCTGTCGACAAGCTCGGAGAAATCCGAGCTGCCGACCAACCCGATGTCCGCCGACCGCGTCCGCTGGGAGCACATCCAGCGCATCTACGAGATGTGCAACCGCAACGTCTCGGAGACGGCGCGGCGGCTGAACATGCACCGCAGGACGTTGCAGCGGATCCTCGCCAAGCGCGCACCGAGGTAGTCGTTGCGTGCTCCGGACGCTGCGCAGCACGAAGTGATGCGCTGCAGAGCCGGGGCCCATCCCTCAGCTTAGATCGCCGCCTTCTGGGTCCCGGCTCTGCGCAGCAACGCTTCGCGCTGCAGCGCGTCCGGGACACGAGACCGTCCTATTCCCAGAATTCCGCGTGGCCTTGCGGATCGACCAGGCGGTTGATCCGCAGCGCCGCCGCCATTCCAAACCGCACCGTCATCTGCTTGCGCGTGGCCGCCGCGATCCTGTGCTCGGGCGCCTCGCACTGCATGTGCGCGCCATAGGCGTCCGCGATGATCAGGCCGGTGTCCTGCGGAAAGATCTCGCAGGGCAGGTCCTGCGTGAAGGCGAAGAACAGCCGGTCGCAATGGGCGCGGTATTCGTGCCATTTCTGGTCGGCGCGCAGATCCTCCACCGACGATTTGATCTCGACGATCCAGATCTCGCCGCGCTCGTTCAGTGCGACGAGATCGGCGCGCCGGCCCGAGGGCAGCGGTAATTCGCTGATGCAGGTGAAGCCAAGCGAACGCAGCAGCCGCGCCGTGCCGCGCGCGATCGCCAGCGCCGTCTCCGACTGGCGGCGATCGGGCGGCGGCACGAGGGCGATGTTGCGGGCGGAGCTGTCCATGGCGGGAAGATAGCCGATTCCCGTGGGAGCGGACACTGTCCGATGAGGCGAGCCGCGGAACCTCGCCTCCCTCACGCACTTATCACGCAGCCGCCGCTCCCTCGGCGGAACCACCGAGGCTGCGCGCATGATCGACGATCTCTGGTACAAGAACGGGGTGATCTATTGCCTCTCCGTCGGCACCTATATGGATGCCGACGGTGACGGCGTCGGTGATTTCAAGGGCCTGTTGCGCCGGCTCGATTATCTGCACGGGCTCGGCATCACCACGATCTGGCTGATGCCGTTCCAGACCTCGCCGGGCCGCGACGACGGCTACGACATCGCCGATTATTACAGCGTCGATCCCCGCTACGGCACGCTCGGCGATTTCGTCGAATTCGCCCATGGCTGCAAGCAGCGCGGCATCCGCATCATCATCGACCTCGTCGTCAACCACACCTCGGACCAGCATCACTGGTTCAAGGAGGCGCGGCGCGACAGGAATTCGCCCTATCGCGACTGGTATGTGTGGTCCGACAAGAAACCGGCCGGCGCCAACAAGGGCATGGTGTTTCCCGGCGTGCAGAAATCGACCTGGACGCGCGACAAGGAAGCCGGCGCCTACTACTTCCACCGCTTCTACGATTTCCAGCCCGACCTCAACACCTCGAACCCGCATGTGCAGGCGGAAATTCTCAAGATCATGGGCTTCTGGATCCAGCTCGGCGTCTCCGGCTTCCGCATGGACGCCGTGCCCTTCGTGATCGCGACCAAGGGTGCCAAGGTGAAGAAGCCGGTGGAGCAATACGACATGCTGCGCGCGTTCCGCGAATTCCTGCAATGGCGAAAGGGCGACGCCATCATCCTCGCGGAAGCCAACGTGCTGCCGGAAACGGACATGGAGTATTTCGGTCGGGACGCCGACCGCATGCACATGATGTTCAATTTCCACGTCAACCAGCATCTGTTCTATGCGCTGGCCTCCGCCGACTCGCGTCCGCTGGCGAAGGCGCTGAAGGCGACGAAACCGCGGCCGGCCTCGGCGCAATGGGGCCTGTTCCTGCGCAATCACGACGAGCTCGATCTCGGGCGGCTGACCAAGGAACAGCGCGACACCGTGTTCAAGAGCTTCGGCCCGGACAAGGACATGCAGCTCTACGATCGCGGTATCCGCCGCCGCCTCGCGCCGATGCTCGGCGGCGACCGCAGGCGGCTCGAGCTCGCCTACAGCCTGATGTGCACGCTGCCGGGGACGCCTGTGATCCGCTATGGCGACGAGATCGCGATGGGCGACGATCTCTCGCTGCCGGAGCGCAATTGCGCGCGCACGCCGATGCAATGGTCGACCGAGCCGCAGGGCGGTTTCACCAAGAGCGGCAAGCCGGCCTGCCCCGTCATCGACGAGGGTCCGTACGGCTATCCCCACGTCAACGTCGCAAAGCAGCGGCGCGATCCCAACTCCATGCTGAACTGGACCGAGCGCATCGTGCGCATGCGGAAAGAAGTGCCCGAGATCGGCTGGGGCGATTTCGCCATCATTGCGACGCGCGATCCCGCCGTGTTCATCATGCGCTACGACTGGCGCAACAATTCGGTGCTGTTCGTGCACAATCTCGACGAGACGCCGCGCGAGACCGCGTTTTCGACCGGGCTTCCGGGTGAGGCCGGCGCGCATTTGATCAATCTGCTCACGGAAGACCACAGCCGCGCCGACAAGCGCGGCCAGCATCGCGTCGTGCTGGAGCCGTATGGCTATCGCTGGTATCGGGTCGGCGGGCTGGATTATCTGTTGAAGCGGAGCGACATCGACGGGACGACGAAGGGCAACAAGCATCCGGGGTAGCATCGCGTTGCCGTCGTTTGCTCCGCTGCTTCAACGATCGTCATTGCGAGCGCAGCGAAGCAATCCAGAATCTTTCCACGGAGGGAGTCTGGATTGCTTCGTCGCAAGGGCTCCTCGCAATGACGGGGAGAGAGCGCCGGCCATCCCCGCCACCCTTGCCCGGGCGAAAGCAACGGCTAGGCGGGCGGCGCGACGATCACGCCCTCATTGCCGCGCAGATCCAGCACGCCCTCCAGCTTCTCGCCGTCGCGATCCAGGAACGTCGACAGCAGGATCTCGCTGCCGAAACGGATCGCGCTGGTGGTCACGGCGATCGGCTCGGGGCCGAGATTGAGCGCGACGATCACCGCCCTGCCCTCGGCCTCGCGGCGATAGATCAGGAGATCGCCTTGCGCAGCGATCGGATGATGGTCGCCCGCGACCAGCGGCGACGGGGCCTTCCGCAAGGCGATCAGGCGCCTGTACAAATTGAGGATCGAGCGCGGGTCGGCTTCGAGATTGACGACGTTCTCGTGGATGCGATCCTCGGGCAGCGGCAGCCATGGCTTGACGTCGGAGAAGCCGCTGAAGCCGGACGAATCCCATTGCATCGGCGTGCGGCAGCCGTCGCGGCCGAGACCGAGGCCGGGCATGCGCTGTCCGACCGGGTCGCGCTCATCCTCCGGCGCAATCGCGAGCTGATGCATGCCGATCTCGTCGCCGTAATAGAGCGTCGGGGTGCCGCGCAGCGTCAGCAGCAGCATGGCGGCGACGCGGGCCTGCTCGGGGCCGACGCGGCTCGCCACGCGCGGCCGATCATGGTTGCCGAGCACCCAGTTCGGCCAGGCGCCCTTCGGCAGCGCCTTCTCGTAATCCTCGATGATGTGCTCGATCGAGCGCGCGCTCCAGAAGGTCGAGAGCAGCGCGAAGTTGAACGGCATCTGCGCGCCGGTGAGATCGTTGCCGTAATAGGCCATGAGGCGGTGCAGCGGCAGATAGATCTCGCCGATCAGCACGCGGGCGCGATAGGAATCGGTGACGCGCCGCATCTCGGCGATGACCCCATGCACCTCCGGCTGGTCGGTGGAATATTGCGTCATGATCTTTTCGTGCGGCGGCCGGCCCTCGACATAATGCGGGTTCGGCGGGTTGTCGCGGAATTCGGCGTCCTTGATCAGGTGCCAGATCACGTCGACGCGAAACCCGTCGACGCCCTTCTCGAGCCAGAACCGCATCACGTCGTAGATCGCTGCGCGGACGTCGGGGTTGCGCCAGTTGAGGTCCGGCTGCTTGGCCAGGAAGGCGTGGTAGTAATATTGCCCGGTCGCCTCGTCGAATTGCCACGCGCTGCCGCCGAACTCGGACAGCCAGTTGTTCGGCACGCTTCCATCAGGCTCCGGATCGCGCCAGATGTACCAGTCGCGTTTGGGATTGTCGCGCGAGGAGCGGCTCTCGACGAACCAGGGGTGCTGGTCGGAGGTGTGGTTCGGCACGAGGTCGAGGATCAGCTTGAGGCCGGCCTCGTGCACGGCGGCGAGCAGCGCGTCGAAATCGGCCATGGTCCCGAACAGCGGATCGATGCCGGTGTAGTCGGAGATGTCGTAGCCGAAATCGGCCATCGGCGAGGGGAAGATCGGCGACAGCCAGATCGCGTCGACGCCGAGCGATTTCACGTAAGGCAGGCGGTGGAGGATGCCGGCGAGATCACCGACGCCATTGCCGTCCGAGTCCTGATAGGAGCGCGGATAGATCTGATAGAAGATGCCGTCGCGCCACCAGTTGTCGCCGCTCTGAGCCATGCCGGAAAATCCACCTGAAAATCTGCGTCTCGCGCGAGAGAACGCGGAACGAACGCCCCGGTTCAAACCAGCAGGCCAATTGGGACGCTGGTGTGACGGCCGGGGCGGCCGTTCCCCGGGAAGGGCGCGAATCTTTTGCTTGGCCATCGGCCAAAAATCGGCATTGTGGCGCCATGACAGAACAAGATGACAACAAGGCCAAGGCCGGCGCGATCATCGTTCCCGTGACGCTGTTCGAGCAGAATTGCACCATCATCTGGAACGAGCCGTCCAAGAAGGCCGTGGTGATCGATCCCGGCGGCGACGTGGCGAAGATCCTGGACGCGATCAAGCAGACCGGCGTCACCGTGGAGAAGATCTGGCTGACCCACGGCCATATCGACCATGTCGGCGGCGCGGCCGAGCTGCGCGATGCGCTGAAGGTGCCGATCGAGGGCCCGCATGAAGCGGACAAATTCCTGCTCGACAACGTGGTCGAGAGCGGCGCGCGCTTCGGCATGACCGGGGTGCGCAATTTCGCGCCGGACCGCTGGCTCGACGAAGGCAACAGCGTGTCGATCGGCGATTTGACGTTCGAGATCTTCCACTGCCCCGGCCACTCGCCCGGCAGCGTGGTGTTCTTCAACAAGGATCTGCGTTTCGCCCATGTCGGCGACGTGCTGTTCGCGGGCTCGGTCGGGCGCACCGATCTGCCCGGCGGCAGTCATGCGACGCTGATCAACTCGATCAAGACGAAGCTGCTGCCGCTCGGCGACGACGTCGGCTTCATCTGCGGCCATGGCGCGGGCTCAACCATCGGCCAGGAGCGGATGACCAATCCGTTCGTCACCGGCGAGATGTAGGGTTACTCGGCGGCGTCCACGAGCGCCGCCGTCTCACTCAGGTTGCGCTCACCCCATTCGCGGATCGCGGCGACCACGGGCACGAAGCTCTTGCCCTTGCGGGTGAGGCGATACTCGACCTTCGGCGGCACCTCGCCGAAATCCTTGCGGTCGACCAGGCCGCTTTCGGTCAGCGCCTTCAATTCGCGGCTGAGCACGCGCGGGGTGATCTCGGCGCTGCCTTCCGTGCCGCGGAGCAGGCCGCTCCTGATCTCGCCATAGCGGCGCGGGCCGTCCTTGAGATCCCAGACGATGCGCAGCTTGTACTTGCCGCTGATCATCTTTTGAAACGCTGCGACCGGACAGCTGCGCGCCGGGTTCGCTCTCGTTTTCGCCATGTCGTTTCCTCCATGCGCGGGAAGAGATTAGGAGCCACGGCGAAAAAGTCCATACTATCAATTTTGTCCATACTTGCGGGATCGCGCGCAAGGCGCAGATGATGGAGCACAGGACGAACAGGGAGCGTCACATGAAGCACTTCATGATCCGATACGAATTCAGGAACGGCACGACAGAGGAATGGCACCGGGAGATCGGCCGCTTCATCAAGGCGATCGACGCCGATCCGGAGCTGAAGGGGCGGATCGGCTACCGTGTCCTGAAGAACCGCGACGACGGCCACTATTTCCACCTCGCCAGCGTCAGCGACGAAGCCGCGCAAAAGACGCTGCAATCGCGCGAGTTCTTCAAGGCCTATCAGGAGATGACGCGCAAGGTCGCCGGCGGCGAGGTGACGGCGACGCCGATCGAGTGGATCGATCAGACCGCCTAGCGCCGCCGGGCTGACACGACGGCAGAGTTTGTTTCGCTTGGGGAGTTCCTACTTCATCAATCCCGCGGCGGTCAGCGCACGCGTGATGATCTGGCCGAGATCGAAGCCGCGGGATTCCTCGCGTTTCGGCTCGGCCGGCTCCGCGACCGACGTGCGGATCGAGCGGGCCAGATGCGGCGCGGCCGAGCGCACCGGCTTTGTCTCCGCTTTCTTCGCGTCCGGAATCCACCCCGTAAGGCCGAAAAATTTTGCGATGTGATACGAGGACGAGATGCCGGCCTCGATCAGGAATGCGCCTTCGGCGCCATAGCGCTGGTCGTTGTCGGCGAGCCCAAGCGGCGTGCCGTGCGCCATGTCGGTGATGGCGTAGGACTCGACCAAGGTCTCGCCGTCCTTGTTCCACCAGGCCTGGCGCGGATAGCCGTCGACCTTGGTCTCGGCCATCGGCGCCGCGGGCAGGTCATGCAGGTCGAGCCACTGCTTGACGATCTCGTTGGCGTTGCCGGGATTGACGGTGCGATCGGCGCTGCCGTGCCACACCGAAACTTTCGGCCAGGGCCCGCGATGGTTCGAGGCCCGCCGCACGAAATCGCCGAGCTCGCGTTCGGGGCGAACGGGAGAATGAAACATGCCGTCGAGCGCCTCGCGCAGATTCGACGCGATGCCGTAAGGCAGGCCTGCGATGATGGCGCCGGCTGCAAAGACTTCCGGATAGGTCGCGAGCATCACCGAGGTCATGCCGCCGCCGGCGGAGAGGCCGGTGATGAAGATGCGCTTGGGATCGATGCGGTGCGCCTCGACCATATGCGCGACCATCTCGCGGATCGAACGCGCCTCGCCGCTGTCGCGCGCGGTGTCTTCCGGATTGAACCAGTTGAAGCAGGTGTTGCCGTTGTTGGCGCGCTGCTGCTCGGGCATCACCAGCGCGAAACCATAATGCCGCGCGAGCGTCGACCAGCCTGCGCCGAGATCGTAGCCGGCGGCCGTTTGCCCGCAGCCGTGCAGCACGACGACGAGCGCGCGCGGCTTCTGGAGTTGCTCCGGCACGAACGCGAACATGCGCAGCGCACCGGGATTGTCGCCGAAGTCCGTGACTTCCTCCAACGGGCTCAACGCATCCGCACCCCGGCTGAAGTCAGGCAGGCGCAGACCATCCACCTTTGGCAGATGTCTTAGGAAATCGAGATTGCGGGCGAGCGACACGGCAAATTCCTCGTGGGCAGCTTTCAACGCTTACCCAGACCAGATAGTTGCTGCACTGCGAAATGAAAAGACCGTGTACTGTCAGCACGTCCGGAAACGCGCAGATTCCCGCAGAAATCGGCACGTATTGGCCGCACTGCCTCAACTTCGTGCAGGCGCGCGGCGCATCCACGCCAGAAATGCGGCGCAGATCATGATTAATGTCACAAACGACGCGAGCGAGACAAGGAATCCTGCGCGCGCTGATTGCAACGATTCGATGGCGAAGAACACCGCGCCGATTGCGGCCACTCCGGCCGCATTTCCGATTTGCGCCGTGGTGCCGTACATGCCCGAGGCCGAGCCCGCAGCGACGGGTTTGACCGTCGACAGCACCGCGGCGGAGAGCGGCGCCATCACCAACCCTTGGCCGTAACCGAACACGATCATGATGAGTGCGAGCGCCAGTGGCGCCGGCGCCTCGACACAGGCCGCGACAAGCGCGAGCGCGGCAAGACCGGCGATCTGAAGCGCACATCCCTCGATCAGCACCTTTGTGCCGCGATGCCGCGCCCGCACGCCGCTGTGACGCGAAGCCACGACGAAGGCGAGCGCGAGCGGAATGAAAGCGAGCCCGGCTGCGAGCGGCGGGATCTTCAGGCCGCGCTGCATGAACAGCGTCATGACGAGGTAGAAAGAGAGATTGGCGAGGAAGAAAAAGAAGGCCGCGCCGAGCCCGCGCAGGAAGGCGGCATCCGCCAGCAGCGTCAGATCGATCAGCGGCATGCCGCCAGCGCGCGCGACCGCACGTTCGAGCTTGAGGAACGCAACGAGAATCACGCCGCCGCCTGCCATCACCGCCCATAGCCACGGCGCCCAGCCGACATCGTGGCCGAACAGCAGCGGCCCGATCAGGCACAGCAGGCCGGCGAACAGCACGATGCTGCCCTTGATGTCGAGCCTTGTTGCGGCCCGGCGCGGCACCGAGGGCATGATGCGCCAGGCAGCAAGCGCGATGACGAGTCCGCTGGGACCATTGACGAAGAACACCGAACGCCAGCCGGTGCCGGCGAGATCGAGCGTGACGAGCAGGCCGCCAAGCAGGAAGCCTGCGGCGCCGGCAAGCCCGAGCACGATGCCATAGACGGCGAAGGCGCGGCTGCGCGTCTCGTCGGTGAAGAGCAGATGCAGCGTCGCCAGCACCTGCGGCACCATCAGCGCCGCGGCCGCGCCCTGCGCCAGCCGCGCGATGATCAGCTCCGCGCCGGATTGCGCCAGCCCGCACCACAGCGAGGTCGCCGTGAAGCCGAGCACGCCGGCGAGAAACACGTTCTTCGTGCCGTGGATGTCGCCGAGCCGGCCGCCGGTGACGACCAGCGTGGCATAGGCGATCAGGTAGATCGCGATGATGGATTCGATCTGCGCCGGCGTGGCGTGCAGGTCGAGCGCGATCGTGGGGATCGCGACATTGACGATGAAGGCGTCGACGCCGAACATGAACTGGGCCGCGACGACGATCGCCAGCACCCACCAGCGGCGGGTCGAATCGACTTGTTTTGTGACGGTTTGATGCATTTTCACGCGACCTTTCCGCGATTTATTTGCGCGCGAAGCTCGCAGATCGGCGTCATCCGCGCGATTACCTCAGAGGTAGGACTTGCCGCTCTGGCCCGATTGCTGCATGGCAACTCCCGCTGGTTTTGCGGGCGCGGAAGTCTTCCGGATGTACGACTACGACATGGTGGTGATCGGCTCGGGCCCGTCAGGGCGCCGGGCCGCGGTGCAATGTGCCAAGCTCGGCAAGGCCGTGCTGGTGGTGGAGAAGGGCCGACGGGTCGGCGGTGTGTCGGTCCATACCGGCACCATCCCTTCGAAAACCCTGCGCGAGACCGTGCTCAATCTGTCCGGCTGGCGCGAGCGCGGCTTCTACGGCCGCTCCTACAAGGTGAAGCAGGACATCGCGGCGAGCGACCTGATGATCCGGCTCCAGAAGACGCTCGACCACGAGGTCGAGGTGCTCGAGCATCAGTTCAGCCGCAATCTGGTCCGCACCGCCAATGGCGAGGCGCGGCTGGTCTCGCCGCACGAGGTCGAGATCACCAGCTCCATCGGCGAAACCAAGGTGGTGTCGGCCGCCTTCATCCTGATCGCCTGCGGCACGCGCCCGTTCCGGCCCGACTACGTGCCGTTCGACGGCGTGACCGTGCTCGACAGCGACGAGATCATCGAGCTGCCAAAGCTGCCGCGGAGCCTGGCCGTGATCGGCGCCGGCGTGATCGGCGTCGAATATGCCACCATCTTCAGCGCGCTCGACGTGCCCGTGACCCTGATCGAGCCGCGGCCGACCTTCCTCGATTTCATCGACAAGGAGTTGATCGACGAGTTCATGCACGAGTTGCGCGACCGCAACGTCGCGCTGCGGCTCGGCTCCAAGGTGACGTCGATCGAGAAGACGGCGCAGGGCGGCATCGTCACGAATCTCTCGGACGGGCGCCACGTCACCACGGAAATGCTGCTGTTCGCGGCCGGCCGGGTCGGCGCCACCGACCGGCTCAACCTGGAGGCCGCCGGCATCGTGGTCGACCATCGCGGCCGCATCTCGGTCGATCCCGTCACCTTGCAGACCAGCGTGCCGCACATCTACGCGGCCGGCGACGTGATCGGCTTTCCGAGCCTCGCCTCGACCTCGATGGAGCAGGGCCGCGTCGCCGCCTGCCACGCCCTCGGCATGGAGCCGCTGGCGCCGCCGGAATTCTTTCCCTACGGCATCTATTCGGTGCCGGAGATCTCGACCGCCGGCCTCACCGAAGAGGAGGTGCGCACGCGCGGGATCCCCTACGAGGTCGGCATCGCCCGCTTCCGCGAGACCTCGCGCGGCCACATCATGGGACTGAACAGCGGCATGATGAAGATGATCTTCTCGACCAAGACCCGCCGCCTGCTCGGCGTGCACATCCTGGGCGAAGGCGCCACCGAGCTGATCCATATCGGCCAGGCCGTGCTCAATCTCAAAGGCACCATCGACTATTTCATCCAGAACACGTTCAACTATCCGACGCTGGCGGAAGCGTACAAGATCGCCGGCCTGGATGCGTGGAACAGGATGACGCGGTAGTTCTTACCTCTCCCCGCGCGCGGGGAGAGGTCGGATCGCTCTTGCGATCCGGGTGAGGGGGACACTCCGCGAGTCGCGTTATCCGCTGGAGCGACGCGCTTTCGCCCCGTCATTGCGAGGAGCTCTTGCGACGAAGCAATCCAGAATCCCTCTGCGGAAAGACTCTGGATTGCTTCGCTGCGCTCGCAATGACGGTGTGGTGCATCTCGAAAACCCAACTGTCTCCGTCCCCGCGGAGACTCCCCCTCACCCCGCCCCTCTCCCCGCAAGCGGGGAGAGGGAGAAGAAACACGCATGCCTGCATTCCGCCGCGCGGGACACCACGCGATTGCGTTCGCTTGTCCCAGCACGTAGCTTCACGCCACCAACAAAACAAAAATTCAGCCGGAGAGAACGCCATGGCGCGCCTGAAGTTCGGAGCCTTTCTTGCCCCGCATCACCCGATCGGGGAGCATCCGATGCTCCAGTTCCGGCGCGATCTGGACCTGGTCGAGCAGCTCGACGCGCTCGGCTATGACGAGTTCTGGTGCGGCGAGCATCATTCCTCCGGCTGGGAGATGATCGCCTCGCCCGAGATGTTCCTGGCCGCGGCCGGCGAGCGCACCAAGCGGATCAGGCTCGGCACCGGCGTGGTGTCGCTGCCCTATCACCACCCCTTCAACGTCGCCCAGCGCATGGTGCAGCTCGACCACATGACCGGCGGCCGCGCCATCTTCGGTTCGGGTCCCGGCGCGCTCGCGTCCGACGCGCATACGCTCGGCATCGACCCGATGACGCAGCGCGACCGCCAGGACGAGGCGATCGCCGTGATCCGCCGCCTGTTCAACGGCGAGCGCGTCACCGCGAAGACCGACTGGTTCACCATGAACGACGCCGCGCTCCAGATCCTGCCGCTGCAGGAGGAGATGCCGTTCGTCGTGGCGTCGCAGATCTCGCCCTCGGGCATGACGCTCGCCGGCAAATACGGCATCGGCATCATCTCGCTGGGATCGATGACGACGCAGGGGCTGATGTCGTTGCAGCAGCAATGGCAGTTCGCCGAGGATGCGGCGAAGAAACACGGCACCACGGTGAGCCGCGCCGACTGGCGCGTGCTGCTGACCTTCCACATCGCCGAGAGCCGCGAGCAGGCGCGCCGCGAGGCCGGAGCCGGGCTGATGCGCTGGCACAACGAGTATAATGTCGGCACGCTGCAGCGGCCGGGCCTGACGGCATTCGCCTCGCCCGATGAAGCCGTGGACAAGACCGCCTTTGTCGAGGGCGCGGCCTCCACCATCGGCACGCCCGACGATCTCGTCAAAACCATCAAGAACGTGATGCAGGTGTCCGGCGGCATCGGCGCCGTCATCGGCTTCGTGCACGACTGGGCCAACCCGGAAGCCACGCGCCGAAGCTGGGACATGGTCGCGCGCTACGTCGTGCCGGAGATCAACGGCTACATCGATGGCCTGCGCAGGTCGCAAAAATTCGTGATCGAGAATCGCGAGATCTTCGAACGTGCGGGACAGGCCGTGATGGCCAAGATCATGCAGAACGAGAAGGCCGCCGAAGCTTTGAAGGTGACCGGCCCCGGCCGCGTCGCCATTCCCGCCGTCAACGCACCGGATTTGCAGAAGGAAGCGGCCAAGCGGTAGGCGCGGCTACGCCTGTAACCACGATCATGAGGACGTGATATCGGCCTGTGCTATGTTGAGCCCTTCAGCGTGGCCCGGGCCGCAATAATGCCGCGGTCGCGCGATGTCTGTCGGTCGGCCAACCGGAGCAATCGTCCATGTCGATGCAGAATGTGGCCCCTGCGCTTCCATTCACCGCCCCAGGGCGTAACGAGCTGACCCACATCCCCGGTGACGAAGGCTGGCCGATCATCGGCAAGACCTTCCAGGTGCTTGCCGACCCCAAGGGGCACATCGAGGCGAACGCGGCCAAATACGGCCTGGTCTACCGCACCCATATTTTCGGCGAGACCAATGTCGTTCTGCTCGGGCCTGAGGCCAACGAGCTGGTGCTGTTCGACCAGCAGAAACTGTTCTCGTCGACACACGGCTGGAACAAAGTGCTCGGCCTGCTGTTCCCGCGCGGATTGATGCTGCTCGATTTCGACGAGCACCGCCTGCACCGCAAGGCGCTGTCGGTCGCGTTCAAGTCAGGGCCGATGAAATCCTATCTCAGCGATCTCGACCGCGGCATTGCCGCGCGCGTCGCGCAATGGAAGGCGAAGCCCGGCGAGATGCAGCTTTATCCGGCGATGAAGCAGCTTACGCTCGATCTTGCCGCGGCGTCCTTCCTCGGCGCCGATATCGGGCCGGAAGTCGACGAGATCAACCGCGCCTTCGTCGACATGGTCGCGGCCGCCGTCGCGCCGATCCGCCGGCCGCTGCCCGGCACGCAGATGGCGCGTGGCGTTGCCGGGCGCAAGCGCATCGTCGCGTATTTCCGCGAGCAGATTCCGCTCCGGCGCGGCAATCACGGCGGCGACGATCTGTTCTCGCATCTCTGCCGCGCCACCCATGAAGACGGCGCACTGCTGTCCGAGCAGGACATCATCGACCACATGAGCTTTTTGATGATGGCGGCGCACGACACGTTGACCTCGTCGCTGACGTCATTCATCGGCGAGCTCGCCGCCAATCCGGACTGGCAGGACAGGCTGCGCGCGGAGGTCCAGGCGCTCGGGCTCGGCCCCGGCGCACCGAGCAGCTTTGACGATCTCGAGAAGATGCCGCTGTCGGAGATGGCGTTCAGGGAGGCGCTGCGCATCAGGCCGCCGGTGCCCTCGATGCCGCGCCGCGCGATGCGCGATTTCACCTTCAAGGGCTTTATGATTCCCGCCGGCACCGCGGTCGGCATCAATCCGCTCTATACGCATCACATGACGGATATCTGGCCGGAGCCGGATCGCTTCGATCCCTTGCGCTTCACCGAGGAAGCCCAGCGCAACCGTCATCGCTTCGCCTGGGTGCCGTTCGGCGGCGGCGCGCATATGTGCCTCGGCCTGCACTTCGCCTATATGCAGGCGAAATGTTTCGCGCGGCACTTCTTGCAGAACCTCGAGGTGTCGCTGGAGCCGGGCTACGAGCCGGACTGGCAGATGTGGCCGATCCCGAAGCCGCGGGACGGGCTGAAGGTGCGGGTGAAGGCGGTGTGATGATCGTGTCCCGGACGCGCAAAGCGCGAGCCGGGACCCAGAACCTCGACACGAATTCATCCCTGGAGAGATGGGCCCCGGCTCTGCGGAGCGGCACTTCGCGCCGCACCGCGTCCGGGGCACGCGAGATTTCGTAGGGTGGGCACGGCGCGCGACAAGCGCGCCTTTGCCCACCCTTGCATCTCGCCTTGCCGCTACGTCCCCTGATCGAACGCCTTGCGCATGGCGACGTAGCCCTGCTGCTGCTGGCTCCAGTTGCGGCCGCCGGTCACGGCGCCGTCGACGACGAGATCGTGGCCGTTGACGAAGCTGGACTCGTCGCTGGCGAGGAACACCGCGGCCTGCGCGATGTCGTCGGGAAGGCCCGCGCGCGGGATCGGCTGCGCCGTCTTGAAGACCTCGCGCATCACGGCCGGCGTCGCCTCCGCCGCATCGGTCGCGAGCCCCAGCGCCTTGCCGAAGATGCCGGTGGCGATCGCGCCGGGCGAGATCGAGTTGACACGGACGTTGGACTCGCCGAGCTCCATCGCCACGCATTTGGTGAGATGGATCACCGCCGCCTTCGCCGCACCGTAGACCACGGACGAGGAGAAGCCGGCGAGGCGGCCGGCGATGCTGCCATTGTTGATGATGCTGCCAAAACCCTGCTTCTTCATATGCGGCGCGGCGTGCTTCATGCCGAGCATGACGCTGCGCACCAGCGTCGCCATCGCCGCGTCGAAGCGCCCGACCTCGAGGCCCTCGATGCCCCCGGTCTGCGCCGGACCGCCGGCATTGTTGAACAGGCAGTCGATGCGGCCGAATTTTTCGACCGCGAGCGCGATCAGCGCCTGCATCTGCGCTTCGACCGTCACGTCGGTCTGGCGGAAGACGCAAGCAGCCCCGAGCCGCGACGCCAGCGCCTCGCCTTCCGGTATGCGCCGCCCCGCGATCACAATTTTGGCACCTTCGGCAACGAAGACTTCAGCAGTCCGCAATCCGATGCCGCTCGTGGCGCCCGTGATCACCGCCACCTTGCCGTCCAGCCTGCCCATGGAATGTTCCTGTTTTCGAATGATTTGATGCCCAATGGCCGACGCCGGTCGATGACGGCGCCGCGGCAACCGGCGCCGCGACGATCACTATTCCTGCCGGCTTGCGACAAGGCAAGCTTTGCTTGTGCTCACGACATGCGTAACATTCCCAGCGAATGCACATGACCGGGCTGCGCATGGAGAAGCTGATCGACGAATTCCGCAAGAGCTGGCAGGGCGCGGCACCGCCGTCGCTGGCCTTGGGCATTGCGTTTGCGATCGCCTGCGTGCTGGTCGCGACGCTGGCGCGCTGGGGGCTCGCCCATGTGCGGCCCGACGTCTACTTCACCCCCTATTTCCCGGCCGTGTTCTTTGCCGCCGCCTTCGGCGGCTTCCGGATCGGCATCGCCACCGCGATCGTCGGCGGCGTGCTCGGCGTGGTCGTGAATTTCGGCGATGCCTTTGCCGATCGCGCGCGCTTTGCCCTGCTCGCACTCTATTGGGCGGTCTGCGCGCTCACCATCTGGGGGGTCGAGCATTATCGCACGCTCCTGATCGAGCAACGGCGGATCTCCAAGCGCCTGATCGAGGAAGAGGACTATCGCAAGCTGCTGGTCGACGAGCTCCAGCACCGGCTGAAGAACAAGCTTTCCACGGTGCACGCCGTGATCCACCAGGTGCTGCACGACCAGCCGCAGGTCTGGGCCCGGATCGATCCGCGGCTGCGCTCGCTGGCCACGACCGACGATCTGATCTCGCGGATCGACAAGGCCGGCTGCGACATCCGCGATCTCCTGATCGCGGAGCTCGGGCCCTACGGCCATGTCCGCTTCACGCTCAACGGCGACCGGCTGTTCCTGCCGCCGAAGCTCGCGGTGACGCTGTCATTGATGTTTCACGAGCTCGCCACCAACGCCGGCAAATATGGCGCGTTCTCCGCACCGCGCGGATTGTTGCAGGTGTCATGGACCGTCAGCGGCGACCGCCTGACCGTCACCTGGGACGAGACCGAGGGTCCGAGCATCGGCAAGATCTCGGCACCCGGCTTCGGGACAAAATTGCTGAAGTCGGCGCTGCTTGCCTTCGACGGCAAGACCGAGGTCTCGTATCTGGAGACCGGCCTGCATTGCATCATGCAATGCCGCATCCCCAAGGACGGCTAAGGACACGATCCAATTTGGTTCGAATGTGACAACGTGCGCGCTGTGCTCCCTCCCCCGCTTGCGGGGGAAGGTTGGGGAGAGGGTATCTCCGCAAGGAGACCCCCGGAGGATAGACCCCTCACCCGTGCCTCCGGCACGACCTCTCCCGCAAGCGGGAGAGGTGCACCGACCCCGCGGCCAATCGCTTCAAGCCAAGCGGCGCTCGACTCGAAACAAGCGAAAGCAATCCGCGCGCTCCACTCGCGGTTTCGCACGTGACGTTGACCCTCTGTTAATGACGATCGTCTGCGCGCGTCGCATCGCCGCAAAACACCCCCGTATTTCTCCTGACCCCTTAACCAAACTTAAGAGGGAACCGCGCAAGATCGCGCCCATTGCAAAGGCGCGCTGAAACAACAAGATTCATGACTTCTATGAACGACAACAGATATTCCGGCGCGAGTGAAGCCGAGCTCGGATTTCTCAAGGAAATCGTTAGAATGCTGCCGGCCGGCCTGACCGTGCAGGACGCCGATGGCGAGCTTCTGCTGGTCAACGATGCCGCCGCCGCACAGCTTGGCATCGACGGCGGCCGTCCCTCGCCGGTTCTGGCGCAGCGCCGGGAAGCCTGCGAACGCGCGTTGAGGGCCGGACGGCCCGTCATCGCCGAGGAAGCGCTCCACGACGGAGCTGCACGCCAGGTGCTGCTGACCACCCACCGCCCCATCAGCCTCGCCGGACGCGAGCTGCTGATCTCGGCCTCCTCCGACATCACCGAGCAGAAGAATTTCGAGGACCAGCTGTTCCGCTCGGCCTATTTCGACGAGCTGACCGGACTGCCCTCGCGGCGCGTGATCGAGCATCGCGCCAACGGCCTGCTCGCGCGCGACGGCAAGGGCGATCGTTTCGCGCTCGCCTTCCTCGACGTCGACAATTTCAAGCACATCAACGACTATTACGGCCACGCCGTCGGCGACGCGCTGCTGGTCGAGCTGTCGAAGCGGCTCGGGCGGGACCTGCGCGATTCCGACATGCTGTCGCGCATCTCCGGTGACGAATTCCTGCTGCTGCTCTCGCCGATCCAGAGCCAGGAGGAGGTCGCCGAATTCATCCAGTCGACGCTGGAGCGGCTGACCGCGCCGTTCTTCATCGACAGTTCGGAAGTCTTCGCCTCCACTTCGGTCGGCATCAGCCTCTATCCCGACCACGGAAGCAGCTTCGAGACGCTGCGCCAGAACGCCGACATCGCGATGTATCGCATCAAGAACGACGGCAAGGGCATGGCGGCGTTCTTCGATGCCAGCATGGAGCGCGAAGCGCAGGCGCGGACCAGGATCGAGCAGTCGTTGCGGCTCGCGATCCTGGAGAAGCGCTTCTGCTGCGCGTTCCAGTCCAAGGTCGACATTCGCACGCAGGCCGTGAAGGGCATCGAGGCCCTGGTGCGCCTGCGCGACGACGAAGGCGTGATCCAGGCGCCGGGCTCGTTCATCAACCTCGCCGGCGAGCTCGGACTGATCGACGAATTGACCCATCTCGTGCTCGCCGAGATCGTCAAGTCGATCGACCTGATCAACGCGACCTTTGGCGCGGAAGCGACCATCAGCATCAATGTCGCCGCCAAGCAGGCCGGCAAGCCGGAATTCATGCGCAGCTTCGCGATCGCCCTGGAAGAGACCGGCTTTCCGCAGCGCTTCATGATCGAGGTGACGGAAGACGCCTTCGTCGCGAAGAATCATTTCCAGGCCGAGATCCTGCCGATGTTCCGCAAGCTCGGCGTCGGCATCTCGATCGACGATTTCGGCACCGGCTATTCCTCGCTCTCGGCGCTCGCCGACATCACCGCCGACGAGATCAAGATCGACCGCTCCTTCATCACCGACATCCATAAGCGCCCGCGCAGCCAGGGCATCCTGCGCGCGATCGAATCCCTGAGCGAAGCGCTCGGCATGACCGTGATCGCCGAAGGCATCGAATCCTACGAGGAGCTGGCCTATCTCCAGGCCGCAACCAAGATCCGCTACGCGCAAGGCTATTATTTCTCGCGGCCGATCTTCCTGGAGGAGCTGAAGCTCGCCACCCCCGCCTCCAGCGAGTCCCGCGGCAGCGTGGCGAGCCGCCCGATGCAGCAGAACCGCCAGGGCTATACGCGCGCGAGCGGGTATCGGCGGTAGGCCGAAGCGGCGCAACAAGCACCGCTGTCGTCCCGGGGCGCGCAAGCGCGAGCCCGGGACCCATAACCACAGGGAGCAGTGTGAGGCAGGGCTCCCACTCCGAATCTTCATCTTCGCCAAACCCTTTCCTATGGTGTGGGTCCCGGGTTCGCTTCGCGCCCCGGGACGACAGCAATTGCTGAGCGGGCTTATGGGCCATTTCCCCCTTTGAAATTACTACCCTTTTGCTAATACAGGCGGACGTCCCCCGAGGTACGCCATGCCTTCCTCCCCCTCCATCAGCGATCCCGCCTATCTCCGCGCACGCGCGATGGTGACGCTGTTCGAGCGGCTGGAGAACCTCTGCGAGGGCGCGATCGCGATCGATCGCGCCGGGCGGGTCGTCTATGTCAACGAAAAATATCTCGTCTCGCTCGGCCTCAGGCACACCTTCGAGGCGATCGGCCGGCCGATCGAGGAGGTGATTCCGAACAGCCTGATGCGAAAGGTGGCCGAGACCGGCGAGCCGATCCTGCTCGACATCATGGAGCTCGGCGGCGAGCAGCTCGTGGTGACGCGCATGCCGATCGAGGACGAGGCGCGCAACGTCATCGGCGCCATCGGCTTCGTGCTCTACGACCACCTCGAAAGCCTGAAGCCGCTGCTCGCCCGCGTCGCCCAGCTCGAAAGCGATTTGCGGCTGGCGCGACGGCAATTGTCCAATCCCCGCGCGGCGCGCTTCACCCTCGCCGATTTCGTCGGCACGACGCCTGCGATCGCGCAGGCCAAGGAATTTGCCATGCGCGCGGCGCGGCAGAGCGTGACCGTGCTGCTCACCGGCGAGACCGGCACCGGCAAGGAGCTGCTGGCGCAGGCGATCCACAACGCGTCCTCGCGCGCGGAAAAACCGTTCGTCAGCGTCAATGTGGCGGCGATTCCCGAAACGCTGATCGAGTCCGAATTCTTCGGCACCGCGCCGGGCGCCTATACCGGCGCCGACCGCAAGGGACGCGACGGCAAGTTCCGCCTCGCCGACGGCGGCACGCTGTTCCTCGACGAAATCGGCGAGATGCCGCTGCACTTGCAGGCGAAGCTGCTGCGCGTCTTGCAGGAGCGCGAGATCGAGCCGGTCGGCTCGGACAAGATCACCAAGGTCGACGTGCGCGTCATCGCCGCGACCAACGTGGATTTGCGCAAGCGCGTCAGCGACGGCGCCTTCCGCGCCGATCTCTATTACCGCCTCAACGTGCTCTCGATCGAGCTTCCGCCCCTGAGGACATGCCTCGACGATCTCCCCGAGATCTGCGCGCGGCTGATCGAGGACATCAGCGCCTCCGGCGATTTCGTCAACGCGAAGATCACGCCGAGCGCGCTGGCCGCGCTCGCGCGCTACGACTGGCCGGGCAATGTGCGCGAACTCCGCAACATCCTCGAGCGCGCGCTGATCCTGAGCGATTCCGGACGGCTGACCGGCGAGGATATCGCCCGCATCCTTCCTGTCGGCATCGAGGCCAGGCTGGCGGCGCCCGAGCGCCCGGCCGGACTGGTCGTGCCCTATGCCGAAGCCGAGGCCGAGTTCGAAAAGCACACGCTCGAACAGGCGCTCGCCGCCAGCAATGGCCAGATCACCGAAGCCGCCAAGATGCTGCGCATCTCGCGCGCGACCTTCTACAAGAAGCTCGCCAAGTTCGGCCTCGCCACAGGCCCGGCCTCCGTCTGAGTTTCGAGACAGGGATCTGTCCGGAGTCTCGGACTCCTGACACGATGCCGCGTGCCTGCGGGCCGGCGCCGGCGCTGAATTTGCTGGATTTTCCGCCGCCTGCCCAAACCGTCAGCATCTGGCGCGGAGCTTGCTCTTCGCTTTGCACAATGACGCATGCCGCACATGCGCATTCGCAAACAGGGAGAACGCCAGATGAGTGAAGCGATCACGGTTCATCAGCTTCAGGCCAAGCAGCCGTCGCACGTCACGGTCGCCACCGCGAGCCTGATCGGCACGGCCATCGAGTGGTACGACTTCTTCCTCTACGGCACCGCCGCCGCGCTGATCTTCAACAAGCTGTTCTTTCCGACCTTCGACCCCATGATGGGCACGCTGCTGGCGTTCGCGACCTACGCGCTCGGCTTCATCGCGCGCCCGCTCGGCGGCGTCGTGTTCGGCCATTACGGCGACAAGATCGGCCGCAAGACCATGCTGTACCTGACGCTGCTGATCATGGGCGCGGCGACCGCGGCGATCGGATTTTTGCCGACCTATGAGAGCGCCGGCATCTGGGCCGCGATCCTGCTCGTCACCTGCCGCCTGATCCAGGGCTTTGGCCTCGGCGGCGAATGGGGCGGCGCGGTGCTGATGGCGGTCGAGCATGCGCCCGCGGACAAGAGGGGCTTTTACGGCAGCTGGCCGCAGCTCGGCGCGCCGCTCGGCCTCGTGCTCGGCACGCTGGTGTTCTCGGTGGTGTCGGCGATGCTGACCGATGCGCAGCTTCTTGCCTGGGGCTGGCGCATTCCGTTCCTGTTCTCGATCGCGCTGGTGCTGGTCGGCCTGTGGATCCGCTTCACCATCGCGGAATCGCCGGAGTTCCAGAAGGTCAAGGACACCAAGCAAGAGGTGAAGATGCCGATCCTCGAGGCGATCAGGATGTATCCGAAGAACATCCTGCTGGCGATGGGCGCGCGCTTCGCCGAAAACGGCTTCTTCTACATCTACGCAACCTTCGTGCTCGCTTACGCGACGCAGTCGCTCGGCATGAATAAGCAGGACATGCTCAACGGCGTCCTGATCGGCGCGGCGATCGAGACCTTCACCATTCCCGCCTTCGGTGCGCTCTCCGACAAGGTCGGGCGGCGGCCGATCTACATCTTCGGCGCGGTGTTCTCGGCGCTGATGTCGTTCCCGCTGTTCATGCTGCTGGCGACCAAGAACCCGCAGGCGGCCTGGGTCGCGATCGTGCTCGGCCTCGCCGTCGGCCACGCTGCGATGTACGGCCCGCAAGCGAGCTTCCTGTCGGAACTGTTCGGCACCAAGGTGCGCTACAGCGGCGTCTCGCTCGGCTACAACCTCGCCTCGATCTTCGCCGGCGCGCTGTCGCCGCTGATCGCGACCGGGCTGATGACGGCCTATGCGCCGGCCACCTGGCCGATCTCGCTCTACATGATCGCGCTGGCCATCATCACCATCATCTCGGTCTATTTCGCCACCGAGACGCGCAAGATCGCCCGGCCCTGAAACGGCTGATCGCAACGCTTCACATGCGGGAACGGCCATCACAGGCCGCTCCCGACCATACCAACATGGGAGGAGACGCCGTGAGCCCGCACCCTGCCTTGGCTTACCTGCCCCATTCCGAGAAGGGCAAGATCGTCACGGCGGCCGAGGCGGTCATGCTGATCCGCGACGGCGACACGGTGGCGACCGGCGGCTTCGTCGGCATCGGCTTTGCCGAGGAGATCGCGATCGCGCTGGAGGAGCGCTATCTCGCCAATGAGGGCGATGCGCCCTACACGCAAGGCAAGCCGCGCAATCTGACGCTGGTCTATGCGGCGGGCCAGGGCGACGGCAAGCACCGCGGCCTCAACCATTTCGCGCATGAGGGACTGGTGCGGCGCGTGATCGGCGGGCATTGGGGCCTTGCGCCGAAATTGCAGCAGCTCGCGATCGCGGGCCAGATCGAGGCCTATAATCTGCCGCAGGGCGTGATCACGCATCTGTTCCGCGACATCGCAGCGCGTCGGCCCGGCCACGTCACCCGGGTCGGCATGGGCACCTTCGTCGATCCCCGGCACGGCGGCGGCAAGCTGAATGCGCGCACCACCGAGGACATGGTCGAGCTGATCAGGATCGGCGGCGAAGACTGCCTGCTCTACAGGACGTTTCCGATCCATGTCGGCATCATCCGCGCCACCACCGGCGATCCCGACGGCAACCTCACCATGGAGAAGGAAGCGTTGACGCTGGAGGCGCTCGCCATCGCCATGGCCGCGCATAATTCCGGCGGCATCGTCATCGCCCAGGTCGAGCGCGTCGCCGAGGCCGGCAGCCTCAATCCGCGCCAGGTCAAGATTCCCGGCATCCTGGTCGACTGCGTCGTGGTGGCGAAGCCGGAGAACCATTGGCAGACGTTCGGCACGCAATATAGCCCGGCCTATTCCAGCGAGATCCGCGTCCGCGCCGCCTCGCTGCCGGTGATGCCGGTCAGCGAACGCAAGATCATCGCCCGGCGCGCCGCGCTGGAGCTGAAGGCCAACAGCGTCGTCAATCTCGGCATCGGCATGCCCGAGGGAATCGCCTCGGTCGCCAACGAGGAGCGGATCATCGATCTCATCACCCTGACGGCGGAGCCCGGCGTGATCGGCGGCATCCCCGCGAGCGGCATCGATTTCGGCGCGGCGATCAACACCCAGGCGGTGATCGACCAGCCCTATCAATTCGACTTCTACGACGGCGGCGGTCTCGATGCCGCCTTCCTCGGGCTCGCCCAGGTCGACCGCGCCGGCAACCTCAATGTCAGCAAGTTCGGCCCGAAGCTCGCCGGCGCCGGCGGCTTCATCAACATCAGCCAGAACGCCAAGGAGGTCGTGTTCGTCGGCACCTTCGGTGCGGGCAAGCAGCGTATCACCGTGAACGACGGCCGGCTCGTCATCCTCGAGGAGGCCAAATCACCCAAATTCGTCGACCAGGTCGAGCACGTCACCTTCAGCGGCCCGTTTGCGGCCGGGCGACGGCAGCGCGCGCTGTATGTGACCGAGCGCTGCGTGTTCGAGCTGAAGCCGGACGGGCTCGAGCTCACCGAGATCGCGCCCGGCATCGACATCGAGCGCGACATCCTGCGCCTGATGGAGTTCAAGCCGCTAATCCCGCGCGATCCCGCAATGATGGACGCCGGCATTTTCCGCGACGACCTCATGAACCTGCGCGAGCGCCTGCTCACCATCCCGCTCGACCAGCGCTTCACGCTGGACGAGCGGCAGAACCTGTTCTTCGTGAACCTGGAACGCTACCCGCTGCGCAGCAAGGCCGAGATCGACGGCATCGCGTCCATCGTCGAAGCCAGCCTCTCCCCGCTCGGCCGCCGGGTCTACGCCATCGTCAATTATGACAACTTTTCCATTCTGCCGGAGCTGATGGACGATTATTCCGCCATGGTGCGCAGCCTGGTCGACCGCTTCTATTCCGGCGTGTCGCGCTACACCACGTCGGGCTTCCTGCGCATCAAGCTCGGCGAAGCCCTGGAGCGGCGCGGCGTCGCGCCGCATATCTTCGAGAGCGCGGACGAAGCGCAGCGGGATCGGCGGCAGGCCCAAAAATGATGCATGCTTGCGAGCCGAGCCGTTCCATCGGAAGGTCAATTGCAATGTTCGCAGGCTTGTGCAAATCGCTGTGGCCGAGAGGCTTGAAATCAGGAGGGACCATCGTGCGTCGATCACTCATCATAACAACAGCCATCCTCGCGCTCGCCGGGGGCAGCACCGCGCGAGCCGACGACCTCAAGGTTGCACTGATCTACGGCAAGACCGGACCGCTCGAGGCTTACGCCAAGCAGACCGAGACCGGCCTGCAAATGGGCTTTGAATACGCCACCAAGGGCACGATGACGGTCGACGGCCGCAAGATCGTCGTCATCACCAAGGACGACCAGGGCAAGCCCGACCTGTCGAAGGCTGCGCTCGCCGAAGCCTATCAGGACGACAAGGCCGACATCGCGATCGGCACGACCTCGTCGGCCGCAGCGCTCGCCATTCTCCCCGTCGCCGAGGAGAACAAGAAGATCTTGATCGTCGAGCCCGCCGTCGCGGACCAGATTACCGGCGAGAAGTGGAATCGCTACATCTTCCGCACCGCGCGCAACTCCTCGCAAGACGCGATCTCGAACGCGGTCGCGATCGGCAAGCAGGGCGTCACCGTCGCGACGCTGGCGCAGGATTACGCCTTCGGCCGCGACGGCGTCGCCGCCTTCAAGGAGGCGCTCGCCAAGACCGGCGCGACGCTCGCTGCCGAAGAATACGCTCCGACCTCGACCACCGATTTCACCGCGGTCGGCCAGCGCCTGTTCGACGCGCTGAAGGACAAGCCCGGCCGCAAGGTGATCTGGGTGATCTGGGCCGGCGCCGGCAATCCGCTGGCCAAGCTCCAGGACATGGACCCGAAGCGCTACGGCATCGAGCTCTCGACCGGCGGCAACATCCTGCCGGCGCTCGCCGCCTATAAGGGCCTGCCTGGCATGGAAGGCGCGACCTATTATTTCTACGAGATCCCGAAGAACCCGGTGAACGACTGGCTGGTCGCCGAGCACCAGAAGCGCTTCAACGCACCGCCGGACTTCTTCACCGCGGGCGGTTTCGCCGCCGCGATGTCCGTCGTCGCCGCCGTCACCAAGGCGAAGTCGACCGACACCGAGAAGCTGATCACGGCGATGGAAGGAATGGAGTTCGACACGCCGAAGGGCAAGATGGTGTTCCGGAAAGAGGACCATCAGGCGCTCCAAAGCATGTATCACTTCAAGGTCAAGGCCGATCCGAACGTCGCCTGGGCCGTGCTCGAGCCGGTGCGCGAGCTGAAGATCGAGGACATGGACGTTCCGGTGAAGAACAAGCGGTAGTCTTTCTTGCTTCACCTCTCCCGCTCTTGTCCGCCGAAGCCTTGGCGAAGGCGGATGCGGGAGAGGCCGGGAGAGGGCTTTCTCTTCTAGGGGATTGTCCCGTTGCGGAAACACCCTCTCCCCAGCCCTCCCCCGCAAGCGGGGGAGGGGGCGCAGCGTGATTGCGGATATATTTCCATTCCATCATTCGCCGGACCTCCATGGCCCTCACCCTCGAAACCCGCGACCTCACCATCCGCTTCGGCGGCCATGTCGCGGTCAACAATGTCAGTTGCACGTTCCGCCCGGGCGAGCTCACGGCCATCGTCGGGCCGAACGGCGCCGGCAAGACCACCTATTTCAACCTGATCTCGGGCCAGCTGCGCGCGAGCAGCGGCAGCATCCTGTTCGACGGCACCGACATCACCCAGCATTCCGCGCCGCTGCGGACCCGTGCGGGTCTCGGGCGTGCCTTTCAGCTCACCAATCTCTTCCCCAACCTCACGGTCGAGGAGAATGTCCGCCTGGCGGTGCAGGCGGCGAACGGCACGCATTACGACATGCTGCGGCCCTGGATGGTCCGCCGCGACCTGATCGCGCGCGCCGACGCCATCCTCGACCAGGTCGCGCTCGGTGGTCGCCGCGGCGTCGCCGCGACCGCGCTGTCGCATGGCGACCAGCGCAAGCTGGAGGTCGCGCTGATGATCGCGCTTGAACCAAAAGTCTTCATGTTCGACGAGCCGACCGCGGGCATGAGCATCGACGAGGTGCCTGTCGTGCTGAACCTGATCGCGCAGCTCAAGCAGGACAAGAGCAAGATCATCCTGCTGGTGGAGCACAAGATGGACGTGGTCCGCTCGCTCGCCGATCGCATCATCGTGCTGCATAACGGGCAACTCGTTGCGGATGGCCTGCCGGCCGAGGTGATTGCGTCTCCGATCGTGCAGGAAGCCTATCTCGGCGTCGTACCGAAGAAAGCGTCAGAGAGCGCCGCATGAGCAATCTCTTGAAACTCTCCGGCGTGCACACCCATATCGGGCGATACCACATCTTGCAGGGCATCGACCTCGCGGTTCCACAAGGGCAGGTCACGATGCTGCTCGGCCGCAACGGTGCCGGCAAGACCACGACGCTGCGCACCATCATGGGCCTGTGGCAGGCCTCGAGCGGCGAGATCACGCTTGGCGGCGAGCGCATCGAAAGCCGCGCCACGCCCGATATCGCGCGGCTTGGCGTCGGCTATGTGCCCGAGAGCATGGCGGTGTTTTCGGACCTGACGGTGAAGGAAAATCTCGTTCTGGCGGCGCGCGACGCGACGATGGACGACAAGCAGCTGGAATGGATCTTCGGCTTCTTCCCGGCGCTGCGCCGGTTCTGGCTGTCGCGCGCGGGAAGCCTTTCCGGTGGGCAGAAGCAAATGCTGTCCATCGCACGCGCCATCATCGAGCCGCGAAAGCTGCTGCTGATCGACGAGCCGACCAAGGGCCTGGCGCCGGCCATCGTCATGGCGCTGATCGAGTGCCTGAAGGAGATCAAGCGCAAGGGCGCGACGATTCTCCTGGTTGAACAGAATTTCTTTGCCGCCCGCGAGCTCGGCGACAATGTGCTGGTCATGGACAACGGCACCATCGTCCATCGCGGCGAGATGGCGGCGCTCGCCGCCGACGTCCCGCTGCAAGAGCGGCTGCTCGGCCTGAGCCTGGAGGCGCATCAGTGACAGAACTCGCCGCAACCGATCCGCTGCCGAAGCCGAAGCGCGATCTCGCGCCGGTCCTGCTGCCGATTGCGCTCGCGCTTCTGATGATCCCGCTGATCGGCTCGCCCTCGACCTGGCTGACGCTGACCGCCGCGAGCCTCGCGATGGGCATGATGATCTTCATCATGGCCTCCGGGCTCACACTCGTGTTCGGCCTGATGGATGTGCTCAATTTCGGCCATGGCGCCTTCATTGCCGTCGGCGCCTATGTCGCGACGCTGGTGTTCGCGCCGTTCGCGGCCTCGGTGCAGGCGGATTCGCTCTGGGTCAACCTCGCGGTCCTCGCCCCCGCGGCGCTGCTGTCGATGGCCGTGTCAGGCGCGCTCGGCCTGGTCGTCGAGCGCGTGCTGATCCTGCCGGTCTATGGCCAGCACCTGAAGCAGATCCTGATGACGACGGGCGGCCTGATCGTCGCGGAGCAGACGCTCTACGCGCTGTGGGGACCGCAGATCATCCCGATGCCGCTGCCGACCTCGCTACGCGGCTCCTTCATCCTCGGCGACGTCGCAATTGCAAAGTACCGCGTGCTGGCGATGCTGATCGGCCTTGCCGTCTTCATCGCGATCCAGATCGTGCTCAATCGCACCAAGCTCGGGCTTCTGATCCGCGCCGGCGTCGAGAACCGCGAGATGGTCGAGGCGCTCGGCTATCGCATCCGCCGGCTGTTCCTCGGCGTGTTCATGACGGGATCGGCGCTGGCCGGCCTCGGCGGCGTGATGTGGGCGCTCTATCGCGAGCAGGTCCACGC
>Ga0065165_1000857_pt1 | contig 39843 bp, 29 predicted proteins | sample AraplaMF_Cvi_mMF_FD_63813 | JGI IMG/M metagenome (GOLD analysis project Ga0065165, IMG submission 63813) | Arabidopsis root microbial communities from the University of North Carolina, USA - plate scrape MF_Cvi_mMF (version 2) (version 3) | ecosystem: Host-associated > Plants > Roots >... | reverse complement strand
GAAGGCAAGAATGAAGGGATCGATCCTAAAACGGTTTTGTGGGAAGACGGCACGTCCACCAGGAAAATCCGTTCGCGTGACGGTGCCAGCTACGTGGAGCCCGCCATTGCCGAAAACAAAAGGAGGCTCGATCAGGGGTTCGCGCTACGCATCACGTACCGCGGGCGCACGATCGTGAAAGAACTCAACGAAAAAGATTGGGACGAGGTAAGTTTTGAGGCAAAATACCCGGTTGCAACGGTGAAATACACATCCCGGTCACTGCCGGTGGAAGTGACACTTAGGGGCTATTCCCCTTTTGTTCCCCTGGATGCGGAGCGCTCCTCATTGCCCGCTACCATACTCCGCGTGGCTGTTCACAACAAGTCCGAGGAGCCGATGCAGGTTTCCTTGCTGGGCTGGATGGAGAATGCGGCTGGTAAGGTTTCGGCGAACGAGGGTAGTGGGACGAAAACCAACGTAGCCAGGCGGCAGCAGAACCGGACAGAAATATATTATGAGCTGTTACCCAAAGATGAGTCGCTCAAACAGGCTACCGACTTCGGTACCACCGCATTGGCCGTCATGAATGCGCAGGCGAAACCGCTGGCCGGCTACTCGTCCTGGCCGGTAGACAGCGCCTCGTTTGACCTTCCTGTTGCGGAGAACAGCCAAACCGATGCATCGGAGAAATCGACGGGTGCGCTGGTCGTTAGCAGCAATTTAAAGCCGCGGGCGGTTTTGCAGGAAGACTTTGTCATTGCCTGGCATTTCAATAACCCGAACCCGAAACTGCGGGAACTGGTGAAGGACGCTCAGGACGGATATTACTACGGGAAGCGTTTCAGGAATGCCGGTGAAGTGACAGGCTATGTGGCCGAAAATTTCGCCGCCCTGACCCGCGACACCGAGCTCTGGCACCAGACCTGGAACGACACCTCCTTGCCCCATTGGTTTATGGAGCGGACTTTTGTGAATATCGGCACGCTCGCCACGGCGAATACGTATCGTTTTGCCTCCGGACGTTTCTGGGGATGGGAGGGCGTAGGAGCTTGCGCGGGAACGTGTACCCACGTTTACCAGTACGCACACGCAATTGCGCGGATATTCCCGGAACTCGAACGACGTTTACGTGCCGATGTGGACCTGGGCGCAGGATTTGTGAAGGACACGGGCGCGATTATTTTTCGGGCTGAAAACGAGAGCCGTCCCGCTATCGACGGGCAAGCTGGTACGATTCTGCGGTTTTACCGGGAGCATCAGATGTCGCCCGATACCACTTTCCTTTCGCAAAACTGGCAGGGGATCCGAAAGGCGGTCGAGTTTATGCTTGCGCAGGATAAAAATGGCGACGGCATGACCGACACCCCGATGGAAAACACACTGGATGCGGTTTGGGAAGGAGAAATAGCCTGGATCGTCGGATTATGTATTGCGGCCGCACGGGCGGCCCAGGCGATGGCAGAGGAAGTCGGGGATGGAGAAATGGCGAGGATATGCAGCGAGTATGTGTCGAAGGGACGGGCCAACATGGAGCAGCATCTTTATAACGGAGAATATTTCATTCACCGGCCGGACGCCGTTCAGGGCCGGCAGAAGCTCGGCTCGTACAACACCTGCCATATCGACCAGGTGTATGGCCAAAGCTGGGCACATCAGGTGGGGTTGCCGCGCGTGCTCGACCAGGCCAAGACATTGTCCGCGCTGAAAGCCCTGTGGAAGTACAATTTTACACCCAACGTCGGCCCTTACATTAAGACACACCTCGGCGGGCGGCCTTATGCGGTGGCTGGCGAAGGAGGCATGGTGATGAACACCAACCCGCTGAACGAGGAAAAGCCCTTCGGCGAAAAGGTTACCTGGCAGCTTGGGTATTTTCATGAATGCATGAGTGGCTTCGAGCATCAGGTAGCCGCGCACATGATGGCCGAGGGCATGGTGGAGGAAGCGCTTGTCCTGACCCGCTTCATTCACGACAGGTATCACGGCGCCCGGCGCAACCCCTATAACGAGATCGAATGCAGCGACCATTATGCCAGGGCTATGGCCAGCTATGGTACTTTCATCACGGCTTGTGGTTTTGAATACCACGGTCCAAAGGGAAACATACAATTCGCGCCAAAGTGGAATAAGGAGAATTTCAAGGCGCCATTTACCGTCGCCGAAGGCTGGGGGACTTATTCGCAGAAGATCGCTGGTAACAGGCAGGAGCACAGGCTCGCGCTGAAATATGGTTCATTGCGGTTACTGCAATGCCGGTTCGAAATAGCAGGCAAACGAAACACGTCGTCGGTCTGGGTCATGCTGGGGGAGCAAAAGATACCTGCCACATTTGCACAGCAAGACGGTATGATCAGTGTCCGTTTCAACCGGGAACTGATCTTCAAACAGGGTCAGCAGCTGTCGATCGCATTGGGTTGACCCCGATGGGGCATTCATGTCCCATCGGGGTGTAATGCCGTTGCAGTGTCGCGTATAAAGGTGATCGTTATTGAAGAATCGTTCGTTTTTCCGGTAGGTGCGCCCTGTCGGCGAGCGCTTGCACGTGGGAGAGTGCGGAAAGATTTTGCATATTATTTATTTTTTTTGCAATTAAACGAAGATGGTTTTTTGGGAATTTTCTTTTCTTTGCCAAAAAACATCACAATCACTTACTCAGCGGAGGCCAACCCGGATGTCTATTTTTACCAAAGTTGAATCAGATACGGGCAGTGAGCTGCCTATCTGGCGTCGTTTTAAGCAAGGGGATATTCAGGCTTTCCAGGCGCTGTATCAGCGTCATGTGAAGAGCCTGACCAGCTATGGCCACCGGCTGACGGCCGACCGGCAGCTTTTGGAAGATGCCATCCACGATCTTTTCATTGATCTCTGGAGGCGGAGAGAACACCTGACCGAAGCGGAGAATGTCAGATTTTACCTGTTTCGGGCGTTGCGTAACCGGCTTCTGCGCAATGGTAGAAACGATGTTTTTGAGCAGGCCGAGGATATCGACGGCTTCCTGGATTACCTGGTTTCACTTTCCGCCGAGCAGCAGCATATTGATTCCGAAGATCTCCATGCGCGTACCCAGCGTGTGCGCAGCGCCGTCGAAAGCCTTTCCGACCGGCAAAGAGAGGTGATTAACCTGCGTTTTTACCACGGAATGAGCCTGGATGAAATTTCCGAACTAATGGGATTGTCCAAACAGGGCGTGAGCAATCTGCTTTACAAATCCTATGCGGTGCTGCGCACGAAGCTCAGTAAGCTGACGATCCTGTCGCTGCTGATACCGTTTGGCGAGCTGCCCGAATGGCTTCCTTAAAAATGAATTTGAGAAAAATGCCCGGGCATAGGTTAGTTTTCTCCCATTGTTGTACCTGTTAGTTGTGCGCGTACCATTTATCCCTGACCATGAATGATGAAAGTTTAAATATTGAGAATCTTTTGGGGAATGACTCCTTCATCAGCTGGGTGCTGCAAAACAAGGACGCATTGTGGTGGGAAGAATTTATCCGGTCGAATCCGGACAAGCGCGAAGTGGTGGAGAAAGCCTCGAAAATAGTGCTGGAACTGCACAAGGCTGAGCACGAAATGATTCCCGCCATTGACGAGCAGAAACTCTGGCAAAGGATCGAGTCGTCAGCGGAGAAGCGGGAGGAAGTCGCTAGCCAGAAACCTGCCCGGAAACTGTTTATCACGCTCCTCGCCGCAGCTAGTGTGGTAGCAGTGGCGGCGTTTGCCGTTTTCCAGGCCATGCATTCCGCCCCTAAACGGGTTACTTATAAAGAGCTGCTCACCCACGCGAAGGCCGAGAACCAACTGCTTGAAAAGGAGAACCAGGACGGAGCACCTATGGAAGTCCGGCTGGAAGACGGAACGGTCATTACCCTGGGTAAAAAAAGCAGGCTGAGCTATCCGGCCCATTTTCAAAAACATAAACGTGAGGTATTCCTGAGCGGCGAGGCGTTTTTTAACGTGACCAAAGATCCCGCCCGGCCATTTCTGGTTTACGCTAATGAAACGGTGACGAAGGTGCTCGGAACGAGTTTCGAGATCAGGGCATTTGAGAACAGCCAGGACGTGACGGTGAACGTCAGGACGGGGCGGGTTTCGGTGTACAAGCAAAGCCGCATCCAGATGGACGACCCTGAGACAACCGGATTGCTGTTGCTGCCCAACCAGAAAGGGACATTCAACCGTGACAGTGAGACACTGGTGAAAAACCTGGTGCCGGAGCCTTTGCCCATCGCGCCGATCACTGACACGAAAAAGTTCAAATTCGACGAGGTACCCGTTACCGAGGTATTTGCCGAGATTGAGAAGATATATGGCGTGCAGATCCTCTGTGACCACGAGCTGCTGTCCAAATGCATTATCTCTACCACGGTGCGGAATGAATCGTTGTACGACAACCTGGATGTGATCTGCCGCACGATAGGCGGTAGTTACAAGGAAATAGACGCCCAGATCGTGGTCGATTCCCAGGGTTGTTTTTGATGAAATAATGCCCTGATTGAATATGCAATTGGCTGAGCGGAGGCTTTTAAGGGATTATTGATAAAAAATCGAAAAATAATTTAATAGGGGAGGTTAGTTTTTGCGGAGTCCTGTACCTGTATAAATAGAGCGGCCGGATGTTTTCCCGCGCCGGCCATTTTTGCAAACCATGTTTCGTTGTCAATGCCGGCGATCCGGCACGGGATATCTATGTCTTTTTTTCGCAATGGCCTCATTGTGATCACCACCTAACTTAATTCAGATTATGGAAAAACATGCTACCTGAAAAGAGAATGCGCGACCGGCACCGGAACGGACGCCCCCCGGAGGACCCGGATGTTTATTCAACCAATGAAAATCAAAACAGGTATGGGCATTTTTACGAATGAAAAAAAGGTTTTTCAGCTCCTGTATATGACAGCGAAACAACTTTTAATGGCCGTGTTGGCAACCGGGCTAAGTTACGCCTCCCCGACATATTCACAGGAGCTACTCAAACAACGTATATCAATAAGCGTTAAGAATGCTTCGCTCAAAACGGTCCTGAAAAATATCGAAGAGCAGGGCGACCTTTCCTTTTCCTATCAAAAGCAGGTGGTAGCTTCCGAGGAGAAAATCAGCCTGGAAGCCAGGAACGAACTGCTCGAAGACCTTCTGAAGCGCGTGCTTTCGCCCAGGAACATCAGCTACCAGGTGGTGAAGAGCAATCAGATTATCCTTTCCAAAACACCCGAGGAGGGGAAGGGCCCAACCGGCGCATTACCCGGGACTGAAATGGAACCGTTAATGGAGAAGCAGATCGCCGGTAAAATCACCGATGAAAAAGGAGAAGGGCTGCCGGGGGTGAGCGTCGTATTGAAAGGAACGCAAAAAGGGACGACCTCCGAAGCGGATGGTACCTACCGGCTAGCCATACCGGACAACGATGCGGTCCTGATCTTCTCCTTCGTAGGCTATGTGTCCGAGGAGCGGCAGGTAGGGACGCAGTCGATTATGAATGTGGTACTCAAAGTCGACAACAAGGCATTGGAAGAGGTGGTGGTGACTGCCTACGGACAGAAACAGCGCAAGGAAGCGGTGGTAGGGGCCGTAACGACGATCCGTCCCGGCGAACTGAAAATCCCTGCGAGCAACCTCACAACCGCCATAGCCGGGCGCCTCTCGGGGGTGATCGGATACCAGCGCAGCGGCGAACCGGGGGTGGACAATGCTACTTTTTTTATCCGGGGAATCACCACGTTCGGGTACAACAACTCGCCGCTGATATTGGTTGATAACGTGGAGCTTACGGTTACCGACCTGGCGAGGCTGCAACCCGACGACATTGAAAGCTTCTCGATCCTGAAAGACGCGAGCGCTACGGCCTTGTACGGCGCGCGTGGCGCGAACGGGGTGGTGTATGTGACCACCAAGCAGGGGAAAGCGGGTAAAGCGAAGATTAACTTTCGCATGGAAAATTCCGTTTCGATGCCCACCCAGAACGTGGAGCTGGCCGATCCGATCACATACATGAAACTGTATAACGAGGCGCAGCTGACGCGTGACCCGCTCGCGGCCATCAAATATCCGCAAAATCAGATCGAAAATACAGGCAAGGGCAACAACCCCTATATCTATCCGTCGACGGACTGGCGCGATGTGCTTTTTAAAAAATACACACAAAATCGCCGCGCGAACCTGAGCGTATCAGGCGGGGGTGAGGTGGCGCAGTACTATGTGGCGACGTCGTTCAGCAACGATAATGGTATGCTGAAAGTGGATAAAAAGAACAACTTCAACAACAACGTGAAGCTGAACAGCTATTCGGTTAGGTCTAACGTTAATATCAATCTCAGTCCGCAAACGCAGCTGATCGTGCGGTTGTACGGGAATTTTGATGACTATAACGGCCCGATCGACGGCGGCTCCGGCATTTACCAGAAAGCGCTGAAAACGAGTCCGACGTCGTACCCGGCCTACTACGCTCCCGATAAAGCCAATGAGGCTACGGACCATATTCTCTTCGGGAATTTTGATCTGGGACAATACCTCAATCCCTATGCCGACATGGTGAAAGGATATAAGCAATATTCGAGATCCAAAATGCTCACGCAGTTGGAGCTGGCCCAGAAGCTCGACTTCGTCACCAAAGGGCTGAGCGTGCGGGGTATGGCAAATATCAACCGGTCGTCATACTTCGACGTTACACGGGCCTATAACCCCTATTTTTACCATGCCGGGTCGTACGATAAACAAAGCGACACCTACACGCTCAACTGGCTGAACCAGCAAGCGAGCAATGAGTTTTTCAATGAGCCGGCTACCGAGTATCTCAATTACAACCCCGGGGCCAAAAACCTGGAAAGCTTCCTGTATTTGCAGGGGACATTGGATTACTCACGGGTTTTCAAAGAAGTGCATTCATTGAATGCGACGGTGGTAACCACCATGCAGCAGATACTGAAAGACAATTCGAGTGCGGGGCAGGCGCAATCGTTGCAGCAGTCGCTTCCCAGCAGGAATACCGGGATTTCGGGGCGGTTGTCTTACTCGTTCGATAACCGGTATTTTGCGGAGTTCAACTTTGGGTACAATGGGTCGGAGCGGTTTCACAAGAGCAAGCAATTCGGCTTTTTCCCGACCATCGGCGGGGCGTGGGTGATTTCCAACGAATGTTTCTGGAAACCGATGGAGCGCATTGTGAACAAGCTGAAAATACGCAGTTCCTACGGCCTCGTGGGTAACGACGCCATCGGAAGGCCCGATCAGCGCTTTTTCTTCCTTTCGGAAGTTAACCTGAACAATTCCCAGAGAGGTTCGTCTTTCGGTTTCAATTCGAACTATACCCGAAATGGCGTGTCGATCAGCCGGTATGAGAACAAGGACATCACCTGGGAAACATCCTATCAGACAAACCTCGGACTGGAATTTTCGATCCTGCAAAAACTGAATGTGATCGCGGAAATCTACAAGCAGCGGCGTTCCAATATCCTGATGGAGCGGGCTTCGATCCCGAGCACAATGGGGCTGGCGGTTACGCCCTCGGCCAATGTGGGCGAAGCCAAATCGAAGGGATTTGATTTGGCAGTAGATTTCAACCAGAACTTCAAAAACGGCGCCTGGCTGGTAGCAAGAGGTAACCTCACGATGGCCCGCTCGGTTTACTCCATCTTTGAAGAGCCGGACTATAAAGATCGCTATTTGTCCAGGGTAGGGCAGTCGATCAGCCAACCCCGCGGCCTGATCGCCGAACGACTTTTTATCGATGATAATGATGTGAAGAATTCGCCCCGCCAGAATTTCGGCGTGTATGGTGCCGGGGACATTAAGTACCGGGATATTAACCGGGACGGGCAGATTACCACTTCGGATTTCGTGGCGATCGGCCATCCCGAAACACCCGAGATTACCTATGGGTTTGGCTTGTCGGCCGGACGCGGGCAGTTTGATCTCTCGGTATTCTTCCAGGGCCTCGGGCGGGAGTCGTTTTTCATCAATCCCGTCGCGTCTGCCCCTTTTATCGACTACAACAAAGACAACAACGGGGATAACGATCTTTTCCCGGCCAATCTGATCGGCGAGAATGCATTGCTGAAAGCATTTGCGGACAGCCACTGGTCGGAGGAGAACCGCAATATCTACGCCGTCTGGCCGAGAATGTCGACGGTCGAAAACCAGAACAACTCCCAACGAAGTACCTGGTTTATGCGCGACGGCTCATTTATCCGCCTGAAAACCCTCGAAGCCGGCTATACCGTGAAGGGCCGCGTACTGGAAAATTTGAAAGTGACGAATTTCAGGATCTATTTCAATGGAACTAATTTGTTGACTTTCAGCAAGTTTAAGTTGTGGGATCCCGAAATGGGAGGGAATGGACTGGGCTACCCGGTCCAGAAAGTCTTCAACATCGGTTTGAATATGAATTTCTAAGCTTCATACTATGAAATTACTGTACACCAGTTTTTGCCTTACCGCCCTGCTCGTACTGACGACCGCGGGTTGCCGCAAGTACCTCGACATTGTGCCGGACAACGTGGCGACCATCGATAATGCATTCAAAATGCGTGCGGATGCGGAAAAGTACCTTTTTACCTGCTATAACAACCTTCCGCAGTTCGGCAACGAGGGCGCGGACCCCGCCTTTCTCACCGGCGATGAGTTTGCAACGGTGTATCCCGTGCTCGGGAATATCAACGGAAGTCTGTACCGGATCGCCCGGGGGGAGCAGAACATTGTTTCGCCGATCGCCAATTACTGGGATGGTAAATATTTCCAGGCACTCCGCGAATGCAATATCTTTTTGGAAAACATCGACAAGGTTCGCGACCTCACTGATTTTGAGAAGAAAAGATGGGTAGCGGAAGTGAAATTCCTGAAAGCTTATTATCATTACACCCTTGTCAGGATGTATGGGCCGATTCCGATCATCAAAAACAACCTGCCCATTTCTGCTTCGGCGGAGCAGGTGAAGGTCAAAAGGCAGCATGTGGATTCGGTTTTCAATTACACCGTAAGCCTTATCGACGAGGCGGCCGCGGATCTTCCGGTCATTCTGCCCAATGAATTTTCAGAGCTGGGAAGGATTACGAAGCCCATCGCGCTGGCGATCAAAGCGGAGATACTCACCACGGCGGCCAGCCCGCTTTACAACGGGAACCAGAATTACGCCAATTTCAGGAATAAGGACAACGAGCCCCTGTTCAGCAGCACGGCGAGCCCCGAGAAATGGGAGCGCGCGGCTCTGGCCTGCCGCGAGGCGATTACGGCCTGCGAGGCCAACGGGCACCGGCTTTATGAATTCGTGCCCCGCTCGGTCACGACCAAGGTTTCGGATTCGACGCAGCGCCTGATGTCCATCCGCGCCGCCGTAACCGACAAATGGAATGTCGAGCTGATCTGGGGGGCCTCCAATTCGACGGGCAGCGGCAGCCGGGGTTTTCAGTCGCTGTCGCAGGCACGGCTAAGCCCGTTTACCGGCACGATACCTAACGAAAGCATTGGTTCGATGCTGGCCCCGCCGCTGCACATCGCCGAGATGTTTTACAGCAGCAACGGCGTGCCGATCGAGGAGGATAAAAACTACCCATACGGCACCCGCTTCACCGCATTGCGGAAAGCACTGAAAAGCGAACGCTACTATGTTAAGGAAGGTTACACGACCGTCCAGCTCAATTTCGACCGCGAGCCGCGCTTTTATGCAGATCTCGGCTTCGACGGCGGAATATGGTTCGGCCAGGGAAAAAACGACGACGATCATACCTGGGTACTGGAAGGAAAATTAGGGCAAACCGGCGGCAGACAGGGCGCTTCCTTGTATTCGGTGACCGGCTACTGGCCCAAAAAACTCGCTAATTACAACAATACCATCAATGACCCGGCGCAGCAATATAATGTGGAAGGCTATCCGTTCCCGATCATGCGCCTCGCAGACCTGTACCTGTTGTACGCGGAGGCATTGAACGAATCGAAGGGGCCGTCAGCGGAAGTGTACGGCTGGATCGACAAGGTACGGACCAGGGCCGGTTTGAAAGGAGTGGCCGAGTCGTGGACGAAGTATTCCAATAAACCTTCCAAATTCAGCAGCAAGGATGGTTTGCGGGAGATTATCCAGCGGGAGCGGCTCATTGAGCTGGTTTTTGAGGGAAAAAGGTTTTGGGATCTCCGCAGGTGGCGGGTGGCCGAAAACTACCTGCAAAGGTCGGTGAACGGGTGGGATATTGCCCAGCGTGAGGCTGTTAACTATTACCGTGTGAAGCCGATTTACATGAGCAGTTTCAGCCTGAAAGATTATTTCTGGCCGATCTCCGAAAACTCCCTGATTGTTAACCCGAACCTTGTCCAAAACCCAGGCTGGTAAATGCTGTTGTCTATGAAAAAGATCAAGATATTATTCTCTCTTGTATGGGTGTCGGCATGGTTTTGCTCCTGCGCCGACACGGACGAGATCCGCAAGCCCCTGGGCGCGGATGCGACGAAGCCCGGTGTGGTGACCAACACTTCGGTAGTCAATTTTGCGGGTGGCGCGACGATCTCCTACTCGCTCCCAGCCGATGAAGACCTGCAATATGTCGTGGCCGAATACGTCATTAACAGTACTTCCAAACAGCTGAGCGAGGCAAAAGCCTCGCATTATACCAACAAATTGACCGTAGAGGGATTTTCTGCCGCCGGCGACTACGAAGTAAAGTTGTATGCCGTAGACAAAAGCGATAACAAATCGGAGCCGGTGATTGTGAAGATCGCCCCGCAGGCACCGCCCGTCCAGACTGTTTTCAACTCGCTGCAATTGGGTGTGGATTTTGGCGGATTGAACGTCGCATTCAACAATCCGTCGGAGGCCAAGCTGGCTATTGTGGTGATCACTCCTGATAATAATGGCGATTTCATTCCAACCGAAACATTGTACACCCAAATGAAAGGCGGCTCATTTGCGGCCCGGGGATTTGATACCCTCAGCAGGAAGTTCGGTGTGTACGTGCGCGACCGCTGGAACAATTATTCCGACACCGTTTTTAAGGAGGTGAAACCGTTTTTCGAAAAGAAACTGGACAAAACCAAATTCCGGGAATATGTATTGCCGACCGACGAAGAGAGCGGCTATGGCTGGCGCATACCCTTCGTTTGGGACGACCTGACGAACGAGCCTGGCTTCCATACCATCCCGCTTTCCGACCGCGATATGCCGATCCACTTCACGTTCGACCTCGGGACCGTGGCCAAGCTTAGTCGTTTCAGGCTTTGGCAGCGGCAGGGCGACTGGTTTTACAAACACGGTAATCCCCGTAAATGGACCATGTGGGGCAGCGAAAAGGCGCCCAATCCGGATGGCAGTTTCAATGGCTGGACCAAATTGATGGATTGTGAGTCGATCAAGCCGTCGGGGAGTCCTTATGGCGTGAACACCGGCGAGGATATTGCCTACATGTCGGCCGGGGAGGAGTTTGTATTCCCGCTCTCGGCGCCGAAGGTGCGATACATCCGGATGCAGATCCATCAGAACTGGTCCGATACCAAGTTTGTCCATTTTACCGAGATCACTTTCTGGGGTGATACCAAATAATTCTAAACCGACATCTTATGGTTATCAAATATAAAATTACTGTGCTGCTGTTGATTGTCTGCGCCCTGGCGTCGTGTACCGATTGGGACGATTTTAAGAAATACCAGGCAGGCGGGGAAATTGTGTACCCGGGACGCGGCGATACAATGCTGATAGCATCGGGACGAAACCGCACGCAGCTGCTGTGGGTCCTGAGTGCCGATCCGCGCGTGACGGCCTACAAGTTGTATTGGAATAACAGGGCCGACTCCATGGAGGCCGCCGTGCCCACCGACCTGATCGGCGACACGGTGAAAATCATGATCAACCCGCTGCCGGAGGGCTCGTACAACTTTGAAATGTATTCGCTGGATGCGAAGGGCAACCGCTCGGTGCCGCTGCGTTTCAACGGGAGGACATTTGGCGCAAACTACGAGAATGGCTTGTTGAACCGCACCATCAGCGGGGCATCCTACGATTCGACGCTCAAAATGCTGAAAGTGAATTGGAATACCCCCGATACGGTGAACATTAACACAGAACTTAAATACACATCAACCGACTCAAAAACCAAATCGCTGTTGGTAGGCCCGGAAGTTCAGGAAAGCAAAATTCCCGACTGGAAACCCGGCACATTGCTGAACTATCGCTCCTCGTTTAAACCGGACAGAAAAGCCATCGATATTTTTACCGTTACCCGGTATGATACCATGTCGGTGCAGAAGCCGGAGTGAGCGGGCGTTCGCGACGGCGAGCCTGGCGGGACTGTAAATTTCCGCATTGCAAAAGTGGGGCGCTGTTTAACGGTCGCCCCACTTTTCTTTCCCATCATAACAGAAACCGGTGGTCTTTTACAAACTGCTCAAAACCAATAGGGTTCCGACGAGTAACGCGGGTGACTGCGTCGGACACTGCGGATGCCTCCTCCCGTGCATAATGCGCGTAGTCTTCGATCAGCCCGCCTATCTGCCATTCGGGGAATCCTGCCGAGCCGAGGGCTTTTTCCATCTGTTCCGGGGATACGTCGATGAAATTGACCGGTTTGCCCAGGACGTGCGACAGCGTTTCGGCGAGTTGATAATGGCTGAGCGCATCGGGACCGGTGATGTCGTAGGTCTTATTTTCATGTCCGGGGTCGGTCAGGGCGGCGGCGGCCATGGCGGCAATATCCCGCACATCCACCAGGCTTACGCGGGCGTTTCCGATAGCAGCGAAAAACTGGCCGTGGTGTTTAATGTGTTCTTTGAAGGCCAGCAGGCCCTGCATGTATAAGTTGGGGCGAAGGAATGTGTAGGGGCAACCCAGCTCTCTGATCCGGTTTTCAACCCTGGCATGGTAGCGCAGGAACCGTACCGGGGATGATTCATCCGCTGCAAATTGTGACAGTTTCACAATATGCCCTACGCCGGCCCTGTGGGCTGCTTCCACGAAACCCATCTGCAACGATTCCGCCTGTTCCGATGAGTTGGTTAGCAAAAAGGCCTTTTCAATACCGCGTAACGCGTTTTCAAAAGTAGCAGGGGCGGCCAGGTCCCCCACGATGGCTTCCACATTGGGCAGTTTGCTCAGTTGTCCGGCTTGTTCGGGAGTGCGTACGAGCGCCTTGAAACCGATATTCAGCGATGTGAGCTGTTGAACGAGTTGTGCTCCTACGGCACCTGTTGCGCCTGTGAGGAAGATGCTTGTCTGTTTCATACTGTTGTTTTTTGTACAGCACAAAATTCAGGGATAGGGCATCGCTAAAATTGTAAGAAAACGAAACCGTGCCGCAATCAGCCGCCGGCTTTACAAATGTCTTTCTGGAATTTGATGTACCGGCCGGGGCTCAGGTTGAGGTAATGGTTGAAGTCGCGAATGAGCTGGCTTTGATCGTAGTAGCCGCAGGTTTCCGCGATTTGAAGCCAATCCACTTTGCCGGATGTCGTTTGCAGTAACTGGATGGCTTTCGAGAATCTTTCATAGCGGCCTCGTTCCTTCGCCGTAAATCCGAAGTATTTCTTGTGGTTGAGCTGGACAATGCGCTCGCTTTGCCCCGTTTTATGAGCCACTGTTTTAATGGGATTGATGATCGCGTAGTCCGCGTTTTCTTCGGTAATGCTGCTGGCCGGTAGCGGCCTAGGGCGGAGATAGGGTCCGCAAAATTCGAGGATCAGTTTTACGCGGTCTGCGGCGGGTGCATTTTTCAGGCGTAGCCAAAGCGCCGAGAAGCAATGCTCATCGAGCAGTTGATCGGGATGTGCCGCCATTTGGTCGGAAAGGACGGCGAGGCCAAAAAAACGGTAAAAAGCATCGTCTTTGAAATTAGCAACCAGCAAATCGGCACCGGCCGGCAATGTATATTCAATGGGTTGCTTGATGGGCCCCAGCACTACGCATTCGCGGAGTTCAAGGCTGTTGCCGCAGGATTTGAACTTTACCGCAGGCCCGAAACCAAATACCATAATCGTTTGAAAACTGGGTATCAGCGTCTTGGTTACGTCCAGCCCGGTATTGTTTTGGGCTACGTAAAAATGCGTGAAGACATCCGTGAACCCGGTTGGAACGGCTATTCGCCGCTCGGTATAAGTGTCGTTTTCCTGCTGCATTCCGAAAGACTCACTGGCCTGAAAGATCCGATAATATACGCGGTTCAGACCGCTTTAACGCAAAATATGGGAAGAATACTTGCACTACTTTGTATATACAAACTATATCCACTATACTTGTGCTGCAATTTTCAAAACACACTTTTTGATTAAAAAGCTGAGTTTGAGTTGTATTGTAATTGTTCCGAAACGACTACTTTGTATAAACATATACCTGTTTAAAAACTGACTCATTCCTAACCCATGAAAAACCGCCTTCTCACAAGGGCAATGGCCGTTCTGCTATTGTCGGCATTTGCCATCGCGCCAGGCTTCGCACAGCAAAAGACGATCTGGAAGATCGGCGAGGCCGATAATTCCCCTTCCGGGATGGCGCTGGCTCCCGACGGGTACAAGCGTTTTCTCGAAAAGGACTTTGGGTATGAGGATAATTTTTTCCTTATCGGCCGTTCGCAGGTGCAAAAGGACTGGCCCTACGTGCTGCCGGGGCCGGTGAATGGCTGGGGTGGCACGGGAGGAACGTCGGGAATCCGGTCGCATTTCCTGACGGTTTTGTTTGATATTAAAAATAAACCGGCTTCCGGCAAATGGCGGCTTGTGGTGGATGTACTCGAAACGGATTCCCTGCACGCGCCGCTTTTGAAGGTACTCGTGAACGGTAAATCCTGGAAGTTCAAGCTTAAAAAGGGTTCGGGTTTTAAAAATCCGGACCGGCTCACGGTGAATCCCAAAGAACAGCTTGTTGCAATAGATGTTCCGGCCATGCTATTGAAACAGGGAGTGAATGAGATGGTAATGACCACTTTGCAGGGCGGCTGGCTGATGTTCGACCAGGTGAAACTGGAAGGACCGGCTAAGACCACGCTTGCTACTCCGGGAAAAGCATTGCTCCGAAACGTGGAAGCCGCCGATTATGAGTTGAATGCCGACGGCAAGTCCATCCAGCCGTTGCTGATCGACGTTACCCAGCTTCAAGGCGAGCCTGTGATCGACGTGAAGCTGGATGGAAATACGATACTGTCCCAAAAAATAGAACAGGAACGCTACCTCTTGGAAGCGCCGATGCCCGCAGTCGATCAGCCGGGTTCCGGCATATTTCAGGTTTTTGTGGACAAACAACTGGTGAAATCCGGGAAGGTGAAACGCGGCAGGCAGAAACTCAAAACACCGGCCGGATATGTGAACACGATGCTGGGCGCAGGACACTCCCGTTGGATGATCGCGCCGGGGCCCTGGATGCCGTTCAGTATGGTGAAGCTGAGCCCCGATAACCAGAATAGCGGCTGGCAGGCGGGTTATGACCCTACTTTTGAATCGATCGGCACATTCAGCCACATTCACGAATGGACGATGACCGGCCTGGGTATTTTCCCTACCGCCGGACCATTGGAAACGAAAATCGGTGATGAGGCCGACCCGGATAGCGGCTACCGCTCCCGGTTCGACAAAAGCAGCGAGCAGGCGCCTTTGGGCTATTACAAAGTAAATCTTACCGACAACAATATCACCGCGGAACTCACCGCGACCACCCGCGCATCATTTCAGAAATATACCTGGCAGAAAAGCGAAACAGGCCGTGTGATGGTGGACCTGCAAATTCCGACCGAATACGGCTATCAAATCCGGAAAGTGAAGATCGATAAAGTGAGCGACCGGCGGATCGAAGGGTATAGCGAGCAACTTTCGCGCAATGTCTGGTCCGGAGGGATCGACCAGCAGTACACGGTCCATTTTGTGATCGAAATGGACCAGCCTATTGTAAACTACGGCACGTGGCTGAACGACGAAATACATCTGAAAGCGAATCTCGCAGCGGACAGCGCCCGGAATGCAGGGCTGTTCCTGGAATTTGATACCAAAACGAATAAGGTTGTGCAGGTGCGCTCGGGTATTTCCTATGTGAGCGTGGAGAATGCATCGATGAACCTGAAAACCGAAATCTCGGACCCATTTGGCTGGGATTTTGAAAAGGTAAGAAGCAACCAGGAAAACGTCTGGAACGGCCTGCTGGGCCGGGTAGCGATTTCCAGCAACGACAAGCGCGAAAAAGAACGTTTTTACACCAATATGTACCGGTCGCTCAGCAGGAATGCATTTAGCGACGTGGACGGCAGCTGGCGGGATGCGGATGAGAATGTGTACAAATTTCGGGATAAGGACGACATCGCGCTGGGCTGTGACGCATTCTGGAACACTTTCTGGAACCTCAATCAATTCTGGAACCTGGTCACGCCCGAATGGTCGAACCGCTGGGTGAAATCTCAGCTTGCGATGTACGACCGCGGCGGCTGGCTGGCGAAAGGGCCTGCGGGGATGGAATACATTCCGGTGATGGTGGCCGAGCATGAAGTGCCGCTCATCGTGGGCGCTTACCAGATGGGCATTCGCGGCTTCGATGTGGAGAGAGCCTATGAGGCCGTTCGGAAAATGCAGACCGTTCCCGCCGCGCCTGTGGGGGGTGGCCGGGCCGGCAACGAGGATTTGCTGATTTATTTGAAACACCAATATGTGCCTTACGACCAGGGACGGTTTTCCAATACCCTGGAATACAGCTTTGACGACTACTCCGTTTCCCAGTTTGCGAAAGCGCTGCATAAAACAGCCGATTACGAGGCATTTGCAAAACGGGGCAACTGGTGGAAAAATGTCATCGATCCGGCTACCGGCTTTGCGCGCATGAAAGACTCCACCGGACGCTGGTTACCCGATTTCGATCCCTTTAAGTCCGGTGCTAACCATCATTACGTGGAGGGAAATGCCTGGCAGCTCACTTTTTTTGTGCCGCAGGATGTTCCCGGCCTCGCCAAGACAATCGGAGAAAGCGAGTTTGTGAAGAGGCTCGACTGGGGCTTTAATGAAAGTGTCAAATGGCGCTACAACGGCCCCAACGACCAGTATTGGGATTATCCTGTGGTACAGGGCAACCAGCAGTCAATGCATTTCGCATTCTTATTCAATTGGGTTAAAAAGCCGTGGCTGACCCAGAAATGGAGCCGGTCGGTGGTGGACAGGTACTACGGGCACGAGGTATCAAATGCCTACCTGGGCGACGAGGACCAGGGTCAAATGAGCGCGTGGTTCGTGATGGCCGCATTAGGCCTTTTCCAAACCGACGGTGGGACGCGCGTCGACCCGATTTACGAGCTAGGCAGCCCCAGGTTCGAAAAAGCGGTTATAGACCTTGGGCAGCAGTTTGGAAGAGGAAAAACGTTTACGATCGAAGCTAAAAATACGTCTCGCAGGAACGTGTATGTCCAGCGCGCCACCCTCAATGGCCAGCCGCTGAACAGTTTCTGGTTCAAGGCGTCCGACCTGCTGAAAGGCGGATCGCTCGTACTCGAAATGGGGCCGGAACCTAATGTGCACTGGGGCATTGATCGGCTTCCTGCCAACGAGTAACGAGCGAAAGGCAGGCGTACACTAAATGGATGCCATGAGCGGTGCTTTCATGGAGCCGGTTTCAGCGAGGTTAGCGTGCAGCCTGAATGCCTCTTCCAACAGGTGCGGCGTATGGCCCCCTCGCCGGCAGGCGCGTTCGAAATATCCGGAGAGCTCCTCGTGGTAATCCGGGTGTACGCATTGTTCGAGGATCTTTTCGGCCTTCTGTCTGGGGGAAAGCCCTCTCAAATCGGCCAGCCCCTGCTCGGTCACAATCACATCCACGTCGTGTTCGGAATGGTCCACATGGGTGACCATGGGCACGATGCGTGATATTTTGCCTCCCTTCGTCACGGATTCCGTTACGAAAATGCTCAGGTAGCTGTTTTGGGCGAAGTCGGCGGAGCCTCCGATGCCGTTCACGATCTGACTGCCGGCAATATGCGAAGAGTTGACATTGCCATAAATGTCGCATTCCAGGGCGGTATTGATGGCGATGATGCCGAGTCGCTGGATCACTTCGGCGGCGTTGGTGATATCCTGCGGGCGGAGCACAATTTTGTGCCGGTAGCTCTCGAAATCGGCGAACACACGCTGGTAGCATTCCGTCGATAGTGTCATGGAGCTGCCCGATGCGAAATCCATTTTGCCGCTGTCCATCAAATGGAAAGTGCTGTCCTGCAATACTTCGGAGTACATGGTCAGGTGTTGAAAATCCCCTTGCGCGAGCCCGCCGAGGACGGCGTCGGCGATTTTGCCGATCCCTGCCTGAATGGGTCTGAGGGCGGGAGTAAGCCGGCCAGCGGCGATTTCGCGGTTGAAGAACTGCAATAAATGCCCGGCAATGGCTTCGGCTGCCGCATTGCCTGATGTAGTTTCAGCAGGGCTGTCTTTCTGGTTGGTGAACACGATCGCCGCAATCTTCTGCGGGTCGCAGGCAATCACGTCCTGGCCAATGCGCTGCCAAACGTCGGTTATCGGCAGTATAGCACGGCCGGTAGGGTCTTCGGGCAGAAATACGTCGTGGATTCCCCGGATTTCGACGGGCACGGCCTGATTGATTTCAACAATCACCTGCCTGGCCTGCTGCACGAAGATCGCCGAGTTGCCTACCGAGGTGGTTGGGACAATGCTGCCGTCGGCTTCGATGGATGCCGCTTCGACGATCGCAATGTCGATCGGAGGCAGGAAGCCATTGCGGATATGGGCCGCCGTTTCGCTCAGGTTTTCGTCGATGTAGGCCAGTTTGCCTTCGTTAATGATTGTGCGCATCACAGGGTCCGACTGAAAAGGCAGCCGCATGGCAATCGCACCGGCCGTAGCCAATGCGCCGTCAGTGCCCTGTCCGAGCGAAGCCCCGGTCATGAGGGTAATGCGGGAATGGTCGTTTTCGGCTTTTTGGGCAAATGCGGCCAGTACGGCTTTGCTATCGCCCGAGCGCGTGAACCCGCTGGCGCCTACCACCATGCCGTCGTGGATGAGCGAGGCTGCCTGCCCGGCAGGCATTACCCTGGCAGCAAGGAATGTATGTTTGATTCTGGATGTGTCGTTCATGGCAATTGCTTTTGCGTTTGACGGATTCCGAGCTGTTTCGTTAAGTGGGGGTGATCAATGGAATCGAATGCAAGTTATGGATGACCAAAGCGGGTAAAGATGATCAGTAGCACTTCAAAAGACTGACTTTGGTCATATCCGCACGCCTGCCTCGCATGCCTGGGGGGCTGGGATAAGGGTAATCCGGGCCTGTGTGACCAATGTCACAAACAAGAAGTTCGTAAATGCTTAACTTAGCCATTTTCAAATCAACAACTAATGGGCATTACGATACAGCATTCCCGGGTGCAGCAACTGCTGGAGTCCCATTTCGGGCAGTTCGAACCGGAGTTAATCAGCAAGCTCGCGGAGCATTGCGTTATCCGCGATTTCGAGGCAGACCAGCAATTGATGCGTCCGGGGCAATATTTCAAATCGACGATGCTGATCGTCGAGGGCGGCGTGAAAATATACCGGGAAGATCAGGATGGCAACGAGTTTTTTATGTACCAGCTCGGTGCGGGGGATGCGTGCGCGCTATCGATGATCTGCGCCACACGGAAAGAACAGAGCCAGATTTCCGCCAAAGCCATTGAGCCTTCGAAAGCCTTGCTTGTACCCATCGCATTGATGGACGAACTGATGACCGGTTATAAAACGTGGTACTATTTTGTACTGGAAACCTATCGTTCGAGGTTCGAGGAGCTGCTGGAAGTGGTGGATAACATCGCTTTCAAAAGCATGGACGAGCGCATTGAATTTTACCTTAAAAATCAACACAAACTTTCCCACAGCGAAGAACTGGCGCTGACCCACCAGCAAATCGCCACGGATATGAACTCGTCAAGGGAAGTGGTTTCAAGGCTGCTCAAAAAAATGGAGCAGCGCGGGATGGTGCGGCTGGGTCGGAACACGATCACCGTCCTTTTTTAAAATGACTTTTCCTGCTGTGTAACTTTTGTCACAAACCAGCCGGGATCCGTATTGCAATTTTGCGCTTAGTTAGAGCAAATGCACATGGAAACCATTGGTTATATCGCGTCGGTGTTAATCGGCATTTCTTTGGGGCTTGTGGGCGGGGGAGGGTCGATCCTGACCGTCCCGGTCCTGGTCTATATTTTTGGCATCAGCCCGGTCGTATCTACTTCTTATTCGCTGTTTATTGTCGGCTCGACCAGCCTCGTGGGCGCATATGGCAACTACCGTCGCGGGCTGGTCAATGTCAAAACTGCATTGTTCTTTGGACTGAGCTCCATGGTGACCGTCTACCTGACACGCAAACTTCTTTTGCCTTTAATTCCTCAAAATCTCTTCCATATCGGCCACTTCCAGGTTACCGAGCCGCTGCTGACGATGGCTTTGTTCGCCGTGCTGATGCTCGCGGCGTCGATCGGAATGATCAGCGGCAGGCAATCTCAACCCGGCTGCCTCGAATGCGACCTTGGGCGTAACATCGTAAAATTGGGCCTCAGCGCGGTCGGGATCGGCCTTACGACGGGGCTGCTGGGCGCAGGGGGCGGCTTTTTGCTTATTCCCACGCTGGTACTGGTGCTGGGTATGCCCATGCGGGAGGCCGTAGGGACCTCGCTATTGATTATCGCACTCAATTCGCTGGTAGGCTTTGCCGGGGATCTGGGTCATTTCGTTATCGACTGGTACTTTCTGCTGACGGTGACGCTCGTAGCAGTGGCCGGCATCTTCATCGGCGGCCAGCTTGCACGGAGGCTCGACAGCGGCCAATTGAAAAAGAGCTTTGGCTGGTTTGTGCTCGCCATGGGCTGCTTCATCCTCTTCAAGGAGCTGATCTTGTCATAAATCCATCAAAAAGACCTGTGTGACAAAGGTCACAGACAATGGCCGGCTGCCTTGCGAACTTTGTCACATGGTTCTCCTACCTATCACTCAAAACAGTTAACAGAAAATGAAACTCGAACAAATCTATACAGGCTGCCTGGCGCAGGGAGCTTATTATATTGAAAGCGACGGCGAGGCGGCTGTCATCGATCCGCTCCGGGAAACAGGCCCTTACCTCGCCCGCGCGGAAAAGAATGGAGCGAAAATAAAATACGTGCTGGAAACCCATTTCCATGCCGACTTTGTGAGCGGGCACGTGGACCTTGCCGAAAAGACGGGCGCAACGATCGTGTATGGCCCCACGGCCAATCCCGGTTTCACTGCGCACATTGCGGAGGATCGTGAAGTGCTCCGGCTGGGCGGGATTTTCATCGAGGTTATCCATACCCCGGGCCACACGCTGGAAAGCACCTGTTACCTGGTATCCGACGAAAACGGGCAGCAGGTGGGGCTCTTTACCGGCGACACGCTGTTTATCGGCGATGTAGGCCGGCCCGACCTTGCGCAGAAGGTTGTGCGCGATCTGACGCAGGACAAGCTTGCGGGCATGCTCTACGATTCACTTCACGACAAAATCCTGCCATTGTCCGATGATATCATTGTGTACCCGGCGCATGGAGCTGGTTCGGCTTGCGGGAAGAATATGAGTAAGGAAACGACGGATAGTCTGGGACACCAAAAAGCGACCAACTACGCCTTGCAGCCTATGGATAAGCAGACATTCATCCAAAAGGTAACCGACGGCCTGACACCGCCGCCCGCCTATTTCCCGGCAAATGTGATGATGAATATCCAGGGATATGAGCGCATTGACGACGTGCTGAACCGCGGGATGCAAGCCCTCACGGCTGACGCATTCGAGGCGGCTGCCAACGAAACGGAAGCGCTCGTCCTGGACACTCGTGCGGCGCAGGTATTTGCCAAAGGTTTTGTTCCAAATTCCATTAACATCGGTATCGACGGCAGCTTCGCTCCCTGGGTAGGCGCCCTCATTGCAGACATCCGGCAGCCGATCCTGCTGGTAACCGAGCCGGGCCGGGAGGAAGAGGTGGTTACGCGGCTGGCGCGCGTTGGTTATGACAAGGCCATCGGGCATTTGGCAGGCGGTTTTCAGGCGTGGGAAGAGGCCGGAAAAGAAATAGACAAGATTCCTTCGGTGGAGGCGAGCGAATTGCCAGCCCTGCTGGGCGCCCATCCCGATTGGCAGATCCTGGATGTGCGGAAGCGCAGCGAATTCCAGGCCGAGCACGTGGAAGGAGCGGAAAACCTGCCTTTGGATTACCTGAATGAGCATCTGCGAGAGATTGACAGTAACAAAACCTACCTCGTGCATTGCGCAGGCGGTTACCGGTCGATGATCTTCAACTCGATTCTCAGGGCACGCGGCTACCATAACCTGATCGACATCGCGGGAGGTTTCAAGGCGATCAGTGAGTCGGGGCGTGTGAAAGTCACGGATTACGTATGCCCGACCACGCAGGCGGCTGCGACTGACAACGATGCTGACAACGGCCAGGTATTACAGGCACTAAACGGGGGGACGAAATAAGGATGCTGGAAGTGATTAAACAACCCTGGCCGTGGTATGTAGCCGGTCCGCTGATCGGCCTTACGGTACCCGCCCTGCTGATTTTAGGCAATAAACATTTCGGTATTTCGGCCAATTTGCGGCATATCTGCGCGAGCTGCTTTCCCGGCAATGTGCCATTCTTTCAATATGATTACAAAAGGGAAATCTGGAACCTGTTCTTTGTGGCGGGTATCGTTTTAGGCGGTGTGCTGGCTGCCTACTTTTTGACAAATCCCGCGGCGATTCAAGTCGATCCGCGGCTGGCGCAAGAACTCGCAACCTACGGTATCAACGACTTTTCGGGGATGGTACCCGTGCAGCTCTATTCGTGGGACAGCCTGCTCACAGCCCGCGGACTGATTATGATGGTCGGCGGCGGCTTCCTGGTCGGATTTGGCTCACGCTATGCGGGCGGCTGCACGAGCGGGCATTCGATCATGGGGCTTAGCACCCTGCAATGGCCGTCGCTGGTGGCGACGATCTGCTTCATGGCAGGTGGTTTTCTGATGGCCAATTTTATTCTACCCATTATTTTAAACAACTAGTTCATGCAGCCTTCCTTCATTGATAATACCGCCGGGTTTGAGGCCCGGTCGCAGGATACGATCTGCATCAACGAGTCGCATTTGCAGCACAAGTGGTACCATAATTTTAAATACCTGATCGTCGGCGTGCTGTTCGGCGTCGGGTTCGTCAAGGCGGAAGTGATCAGCTGGTTTCGCATTCAGGAAATGTTCCGGCTGCAATCGTTTCACATGTATGGCATCATAGGTTCGGCGGTAGTGACGGGCATCGTCTCGGTTTGGCTCATCAGGCGGTTTCGCATTAAAACCATCTATGGAGAGCCGATCACATTTGCGCCGAAGAAATTCAACAAAGGCCAGGTGTACGGCGGGCTTTTGTTCGGGCTTGGGTGGGCGCTTACCGGGGCTTGTCCCGGGCCTTTGTTCGCACAGGTCGGAACCGGGGCAACCGTAGTGGCTGTGGTACTGGCAAGCGCCGTGGCCGGTACCTGGGTGTATGGCCGTTTCCGCGACTCGCTGCCGCATTGATTAATCATTTAAATTTACCCGTGTAACCAACGAGTCGCTATGAGAGCTTTGATTATCGGCGCTACCGGCGCCACGGGTAAAGACCTGGTAAATACCTTGCTGCGGGATCCGGATTATACCGGGGTGGTGATATTTGTACGCCGTACGAGCGGCATCCATCATCCCAAACTAACGGAAGTCCTCTCCGATTTTGATAAAATGGATCTTATAGAAGGGCAGATCAATGGGGATGTCTGGTTTTCCTGCCTTGGAACTACATTAAAAACAGCCGGTTCCAAAGAGAAACAGTGGCATATCGACTACGAAATCCCGCTGGAATTTGCCCGGATTGCCAAACGGAACGGTGTCGGGCAGATGGTGCTGCTGTCATCGTATGGCGCTTCGCCGCATAGCAAGGTGTTTTATTCCAGAATGAAAGGTGAACTGGAAGAAAAGATGAAAGGCCTCGGATTTGAAAAACTGATTATTTTCAAGCCCGGCCTGCTGCTCCGCAAAGACACCGACCGCCTGGGCGAAAAGATCAGCGCTTCCGTGATAGGCTTCCTGAACACGCTCGGGATTATTCGAAAGTTCCGTCCTATGCCTACGGCAATATTGGCGGAAAAGCTCGCGAAAGTGCCGAAGGTTTATGCGAACGGAGTGCACGTGACGGAGCTAGACAGAATTTTTGAAATATAATGCGCCTCAAAATATTATATTTTTTCTATACATAACAACAAAATAAACTACAATAAAAATTTAAGAATATCATAACAAAATTTGGTTATTTGGCCTACGGCAATATATTTGTTTGTAGTAACCAAAAATAACCAAACCTAACTTGTTATGAGAAGAATTTTTCCGCTAATGCTTCTGGCATGGCTGGCTTGCTGGCTCCCTGTGGCGGCCCAGGGCGTCAGGATTACCGGCAAGGTAACAACCAGTGATGACGCCTCCCCTTTGCCGGGCGCGTCGGTGCAGCTTAAAGGCACCAACGTCGGTACCCAGACTGATTCGGAAGGAAGTTATGCGATCGAGGTGCCATCTTCCAATTCCGTGCTCGTATTCAGTTTCGTGGGAATGGTGGCACAGGAAATTACCGTGGCCAACCAGAGTACCATCGATGTTAAACTTTCAAGCGATGTCCGGAGCCTCAGCGAAGTGGTCGTGACGGGCTACGGTTCGCAGATCAAGCGGGACGTTACCGGCAATATCGCCCAGGTGAAAGGCACCGAAATCCAGAATATGCCCGTCGCGAGCGTGGATGCGGCCATTCAGGGAAGAGCAGCCGGGGTGTATGTCAACAGCGGTACGGGCAAGCTCGGGCAGGCGATCAACGTGCGCGTGCGGGGCAATTCTTCCATCAGCGCCAGCAGCCAGCCGTTGTACGTGGTCGATGGAATGCCCGTTACCACGGCCGACCTGAGCAACAATGGCGGATCCACCAACCCATTGTCGGACATCAACTCCAACGACATCGAATCCATCGAAATCCTTAAAGACGCTTCCGCCGGAGCTATTTACGGCTCCCGCGCGGCCAATGGCGTCGTGCTGATCACGACCAAGCGCGGAAAGGCCGGGAAGACCAACGTAAGCCTGAACTACCAGCTGGGTTCCTCGGAAGCGACGCGCCGAGTGAAGTTTCTCAATGCGGATGAATATGTGAAGTTTTATACAATGGCGGCCAATAACCGCGACCGTATAGATGGTACCGATACCCAGGACCCGGATTCTTACACCCAATACATGCTAGGGGCGGGTGGCTTCCTCGAATATTACAGCCTGGGTACTTACAACACGCCTCAGCAGCAAAACTATTCCTGGCAGGACCAGGCATTCCAGAAAGGTCCGATGCAGCAACTCGACCTGCAAGTCAACGGCGGAAGTGAGAAAACGAAGTTTTTCCTTTCGGGGCAATACCTGGACCAGACCGGTACATTGGTGGGGAATAATCTCGAACGCATTTCCGGGCGGATGAACCTCGATCACCAGGCTTACAAATGGTTGCAGGTGGGACTGTCGATGGGCCTGGCACGTACGGTAAACCGCCGCTTGCCGGGGGATAATGCATTCTCGAACCCGCTGCAAATGGCTGCATTGACCCCGCTCACGCCTTTCACCGATCCCAAAACGGGGCTGCCCACCGGGACACCTCCCGGCGATGTGAATGTGCCGCTCTACTTCAACCCGATGATCTCGATCAACTACGCGAAATTCGAAGCGACCTCGTTCCGTAACCTGACCAACGCCTATGCGCAGATCAACATCCTGCCGGAGCTGAAATTCCGTAGCGAATTGGGTATCGACCTTCTGAACCAGAACGAGGAAGGGTATTACCAAAGCCAGAACGTGCGGAATGTGAGCACGGCGAGCAGCGGGTTGGGTAACAACTATGCCACATTTGTGACCAACTACAATACCAACAATTTCTTCTCCTATGACAAAACGCTCGGCCTGCATGGCATCGGGGCTACGTTGGGGATGTCGTACCAGCAATCGCAGCGGAAACTGAGCTTCGTGGAAGGCACTCAGTTCCCGTCCGATTCCTATAAAAAGATTGCGAGCGCGGCTACCAAATCGGATGGTAGCACTTCGGAAACCAATTTTCGTTTCTTGTCTTATTTCCTGCGGATGAACTACAAGTTTGCCGATAAATACCTGTTATCGGCGAGCGCGCGTATCGATGGTTCATCGCGTTTCGGGGTCAATTCGCGTTATGGTTTCTTCCCTTCGGCGTCGTTGGGCTGGGTGGTTACCGAGGAAGGTTTTCTCAAAAACAACAATGTGCTCAGCTTCCTGAAACTGCGCGGCAGCTACGGCTCGACAGGAAACTCCGAGATCGGGGATTTTCCGCAATTGGGACTCTTTGCCGGGGATGCCGGCTATGCAGGATCGGCCGGGCAGCGGCCGTCGCAGATCGGCAATCCGAACCTGAAATGGGAAACTACCCGCCAGGCTGATTTCGGTGTCGATTTCGGTTTGTTCAACAACCGGATCAACGGGGAGATCGATTATTATGTCAAAAAAACGAACGGACTGCTCCTCGAAGTGAATGTGCCGGCGACCTCGGGTTTTTCGGTTCAGTATGCCAACGTAGGCAAGCTGGAAAACAAGGGGTTTGAATTTGTATTGAATACCCAAAATACCGTGGGTGCATTCCGCTGGACAACCTCGCTGAACGTGGCCAACAACAAGAACAAGGTAACCGACATACAGGGCCAGGTCATCGAAGGCGGTATCCGTAGCATGAGCCGTGTGATGGAAGGCCAGCCTGTGGGTGTGTTTTACACCGTCGAGTATGCCGGTGTGGATCGCGCGAATGGCAATGCCTTGTTCTACAAAAACACGCCGAACCCCGACGGAACGGTCGACAGGTCCACGGTTACCAATAGCGGCTACAACAGTGCGCAGCGTGTCGTGGCCGGCAATCCGAACCCCAAGTTGGTGGGTGGGATCACCAACACGTTTTCCTATAAAGGGATCGATTTGAGCGTGTTTTTCAACGGCGTCTCCGGCAACAAGATTAACTTCTACGGGGTAGGGCAGTACTCGTCGGCCAACGGGATCTACGAAGACAACCAGACGGCCGATCAGCTGAATGCCTGGACGCCCGAAAACCCGGATACCGACGTTCCCGAGGCGCGTTTCTACCGCGGTAATGGCAATCAGGCATCTACGCGCTACATTTTCAATGGCTCGTACCTCCGGTTGCGGTCGATTACGCTGGGTTATAACCTGCCTACCGAACTGGTGCGCCGCATTAAAATGGAAAAAGTGCGGGTGTATGTCTCGGCGCTCAACCTGGCTACTTTCACCAACTACAAAGGTTGGGACCCAGAGGTTAACACCGATGACCTGAGCGAAAAGGATAGCAAGTTCGCGCTGGGCAATGACTTTTACACAGCTCCTCAGCCGCGTACGTTGCTGGTTGGCATCAATGTCGGATTTTAACATTGCATTCTCATCATGAAAAAGAACAGATATATCATACCGGCCTTGCTTTCTGCCTTGCTGATGGCTACCGGCTGCGACAACAGGCTGGATGTTCAGCCGACCCAAAGTATCGACGAAAATGTTGCCCTGGGTACTTCCCGCGACGTTGAGGTGACGCTTATCGGGTGTTACGACGGCTTGCAGGATGTGGATGTATATGGAGGTGCATTCCAATATGCGTCCGAACTGCTCGGCAATTCCGACGAGCTGGGCTTCGGCGGTACGTTTCAGAACCTGCTCGAAATGTACAATAAGGAGATGACCACCAACAACGTCACGGCTACCTCCACCTGGCGCGATTCGTACGTGGCGATCAATCGTTGCAACAATGTACTTTCGGCGCTCGATATTGTCGATGAAGACAAGCGTGCCCGCATTGAAGGCGAAGCCCGGTTTATCCGCGGGTCGATCTACTTCGACCTGGTAAGGTTGTATGCCAAAACCTGGGGCGACGGCGATAATGCTTCGAATCCCGGCGTTCCTTTGGTGTTGAAGCCTACGCGCGGCGTTACCGATGCCGATAAAATCCCCCGGAACGCCGTGGCGGAGGTGTATGCGCAGGTATTGGAGGACCTTACCAAAGCCAAATCGCTGTTGCCTGAAAGCAATACCATTTACGCAACCAAATATGCGGCTTCGGCACAGCTCTCGCGCGTGTACCTGATGCAGGGCAACTACGCGGCTGCGCGCGATGAAGCCAACGAGGTGATTACATCGGACGCATTCTCGCTTAATCCGACATTCGAATCACTCTTTTTTACATTTCTTGACAATGGCGGGGCTAATCCGGAAGAGTACATTTTCTCGATGATCGTCACCCAGCAGGATGGTACGAATGACATGAACACATTCTTTGGAACGACCATTTCGGCCATCCCGGGAACAGCCGGCCGTGGTGATATCCGTATACTGGCGAAGCACCGGGGCCTATACGAAGCAAGTGACAAGCGGGGTGCATTTTTTGTGACTACCAACAACACATTTACCCGGAAACACCTCGACAAGTTCGGTAATGTGCTGCAATTCCGCCTCGCGGAAATGTACCTGACCCGTGCGGAAGCGAACCTGCGGCTCAATAGCCAGACAGGCGCGACACCGCTTGCCGACCTGAACCTGATCCGCACCCGGGCCGGTCTGAAAGCGGCTAGCGCGGCTACGATCGAGTCTGTGCTGAAAGAGCGGCATTTGGAACTGGCATTCGAGGGACATACGCTGCACGATCTCAAACGCACGCGGCAGAATGTGGGCGCTTTGCCCTATAATTCGCCGAAGCTGATCATGCCCATTCCGCAGCGTGAAATGGACGTGAACAAGCAGCTGGTTCAAAATCAGGGTTACAATTAATAGCACAGCCGGTCCTTAAAAAAGCCGAAGCGTAGCAGGGTTTGTCTGCTACGCTTCGGCTTTTTTGGTGGTTGATGGTTTTCCAGCGGCCGCACGCCAAAACGGAATCGGCCGCCGTGGCGCTTTGCTTAGTTGTATCCCGGATTTTGTTTGAGCAACGGCGTGCCGTTCACTACGCTCATATCGATCTGATATTGCGGGATCGGGAAGTAGTTGTTTTTACCGTCCAGGTATTTACCGCCGGCGAGGTCGGAGGTGATTTTGGATTCGTACCCGAAATAGGCGTTAATGGCCGTATTGGCCTTGCCCCAACGTACGAGGTCGAAAAAGCGGTGACCTTCCATAGCCAGCTCGATGCCCCGTTCGTAGTAAATCGCGTCGAGTACGCCGTCCTTGCCTTTGGCCGCCAACGTGCCGGCAGGGTAAGGCTTAATCACATAGTTGGCCGCCGGGGTGCCCGAGAAGCCTCCCAGCGGGTTCGAATCGTTGGTGTATTTGTACAGCCACCCGGTTTTGTCCGCAGCGCGGCTTCTTACCTTGTTTACATATTCCTCCGCTTTGGCGAGGCTTCCCCCATTGGCTTCGGCTTCCGCCGCCAGCAACAACACATCGGCGAAGCGGATCACTAGCACATTGATCGCATTCCCAGGCGCCCACGAGCTGAGGTCGGCGTAGAGGTCCTGGTTTTTCTGCCGGTGGATGTTCTTTTTCGGGGCATAAGGGCCGCCGTAGGGCTGGTCGCGTACCCAGTTCATGCCCGGGTAAATGCCCCAATCGTGGTAAGGGATGCCGCGGCGGCCGACGGTCCAGTCGAGACGCGGATCCAGGTTGCCCGCGTCGGGTGTGAATGCCGTAGCCGAGGCAATGCCCATGTCGTTCTTCACGGCGTGACTGTTGAAATCAGTCAGGTAGGGCAGCCCGCCGGCATCGGTGCGGTACATGTTCACGAGCATTTGCGTCGGCTGGAAAAAACCGCAGCAGCTGAACGGCGCCCCGGTTCCGTAAGGGAAGTTGAGCATACCGCCCTGATTGGCGTTAGTGATATCCAGCGTCCCGTCGTTGGCTACCATTTGTATTGCAAACACCGACTCCGCATTGTTTTTAGTGGCCGCATCGAAGTTATCCTTGAACGAAACGAGGTCATATTTCAAGCCATTGGTAGTCACGCCATTGGCAATCACGTCGGTAAAAACCTTTACGGCGTCAGCGTATTTTTTCTGATACAAATAGGTTTTACCCAAATATGCCCCCGCAGCCCATTTGTTGGCCCTTCCTACCAGGGTTTGCGTGGCCGGCAGCTGCTCATAAGCCGCTTTGAAATCCGCTTCGATCAGCGGCCAGATGTCCTTGTCGTTGGGCTGGTTGAAATCGGTGGTGGTTTCATCGATCCAGGGCACCATGTTCCACATTTTCTTCAATTCGAAATAGTAATGTGCCCGCAGGAAACGTGCCTGGGCTTCGATGTTGGTCTTATTTTCCGCCGAAACGTCGGTAGCCAGTGCGAGCACTTTCAGCACGGTGTTGGCCCTCGAAACGCCTTCGTACAATGCCTTCCATTTGCTGTTGAAAAAACCATTGTCGGCCCCGGTACTGAACGTGGCAATGGCGCTGATGGGCGTCTGGTCGCCGCCGTCGCTGCCTTTGTGCGCATCACCGCCGGGTATGGCGCCGTACACCCAGTTGTCGGGCGGTGATTCCCAGCCGCTGCCGCCCGTGAAATCGCCCTGGCCGTCGAGTGCGGCGTAGGCGCCTGTGAGCAGGCCGTCGATGCCTTTTGCATTGGCGAGTACATCGTCACCCAATGCCCCTTGCACAGGTTTGTCCAGGAAGTCGTCCTGGCAGGCTTGTAACATTGTCAAACCGCCGATCCAGCAAAGAGCGGCTATATATTTCATGAACTTCTTCATATCGCGTTGCTTGGAGATGGGTTAAAAAGTGAGGTTCAGGCCAATGGTGTATTGGCGGGAAGAAGGATAGGAACCTTCGTCGATGCCGAACACGGTAGGGTTGCCGCTCGCATTCCGGCTCACTTCCGGGTCAAGTCCCGAATAACCGGTGATGGTGAACAGGTTGGTCGCTTGCAGGTACACGCGGAACTGCTGTGCACGGATCTTCTTCATCAGCGGGGCAGGGAATGTATACCCGATTTGCAGGTTCTTCGCGCGCAGGTAAGAGCCGTCTTCCACGAAATACGAGTTGGGCACATTAATGGTGCTGAACGAGCTGGAATTCTCCTGGATCGGTGCTTTGGCATTGTGGTTTTCCGGTGTCCAGGAGTCGTACAATGCGGTTTTACTTTTCGCTCCCGAGCGCGATGAGTTGAAATCGCTCCACCAGCGGGTCTGGTTCCAGAGCTGGTTGCCCTGGACACCATAAAGGAACAGGCTGAAATCGAAGCTTTTGTAATTCAAACCGATATTCAGGCCATAGCTGAAATCCGGGTTGGGGTTGCCGAGCATCTGGCGGTCGGCGGCTGTGATCTGGCTATCGCCATTGATATTCTCATACCGGAACCGTCCCACAGAGGCGCCATCCTGGTATACGGCGTTCGGGTCGCCGGTTTGCTTTACGGCCTCCGCATTGGCCGTCGCGATCTCCTCTTGCGAGTTCCAGAAGCCGATCACTTTATAGCCGAAGAACTGGCCGATGGAATTTCCCACGCGGTTGCGCACAATAGAGGCGCCATCGAAACCGCGGCCTTCCAGATCGAAATAATTGGTGCTGTTGGTGACCTTTTTGATTTTGTTATTGTAGGTCGTTAAAGTCAGTGTCGCATTCAGTTTCAGGTCGCCCGTCAGGTCGAATTTGGAGTCGATTTGCAGGTCGATCCCACGGTTTTTCATCTGACCTATATTCACATACGGTACCGAGCCGCCGCCTGCCGTTCCGATCAACGCCGGGTTGAAGAGCAAGTCCTTGATTTCTTTTACATAGTAATCTGCGATCACATCCAGCCTGCCTTTGAAGAAAGTAGCGTCGATACCGATGTTGGTACTGATATTCTTTTCCCAAACGGCATTCGGGTTGCCGATCTGGCTTTTTTCGAAACCTTCCAATGCGCCCGAGCCGCTGGTACCGCCGAGGTCGTAGTAAGAGCTGCGGCGGTTGGAGCTGTAAGTGGTGAATGCATTACCCGAGGTGACGTTGATCTGGTTACCCATAATCCCGTAGTTAGCCCGGAGTTTCAGGTCGTCTATCCACGTCAGGTTACGCATGAAATCCTCGCGGGAAATGCGCCAGCCCGCGCTTACGGCCGGGAAAAATCCATAACGCTCGTTGATAAACTTGGAGGAACCGTCGCGGCGGACGATGGCGCCGAAGAGGTATTTGTCATTATAAATGTAGTCCAGGCGGCCGATGAGCGAATACAGGGCGTCCGCGGAACGGCTGCTCGAATTGGTACGCGTGCCGGAGCCGGTGCCCAGGTTCATATAGTCGGGGTCAAAAGAGAAATATCCCTGCGTGCTGCCGCCGACTTCGTAATACTTGCCGCTGTAAGCTTCGGTACCTGCCGCGACGGTCAGGTCGTGTTTGCCCATGGTTTTGTGGAAGGTCAGCAAATTGGTCCAAGTCCAGTTGAAGCCCGAATAGGAGCCTTCCGAGTAGGTGTTGGTATTGCTGTTTTCCTTGTTTTCATAGGTAGGGAATGAAAACGAACTCCATCTGCCCGAATAGTTCTCGCCGCCGAAGCTGGTGCGGAATGTGAAATCTTTGAAAAGGTCGAATTCGGCGAAAACATTACCGAACAGGCGATTGTCCAGCCCTTTGTCGTAGCGGGTGCGATCGCGCATGGCTACGGGGTTGAACGCGTCGCCCATGCCCGAGGCGCGGCTGCCCGCGTAGTTGCCCATAATGTCGTGCACAGGCACGATAGGCTGCATACGGAAAGAGAATGCAATGGCCGAGCCGCCGTCCGACAGGCTGGATTTGGGGTTGTCGGAAATGGAATAGGCCAGGTTTTCACCAATGCGTACGTGCTTGCCGATGTTGTACTGGCTGTTCGACCGGAGCGTGTAGCGTTTCAGGTAAGTGTTGGTCAGCGCACCCTGCTGGTTGAAATAATTCAATGAAAACAGGTAGTTGCCCTGGTCGCTGCCCCCGCTGAGCGAGATGTTATGGCTCGTGGACGGTGCGGGTTTAAATATCTCGTGAAACCAGTCGGTGCCGTTTTTGTTGGCCTTTACAATCTGGTTAAAAGTGTTAAAATCATCTACCGAAGTGTAGTTCGGGTTCACGTAATACAGGTTCGGATTGGTCCGTGGATCACCTTCCGATGCGCCTGCGGGCAGAATGTAGTCGGGCAGGACGGGAGAGGTCCCATAGCCGTACTGGTCGTCGCCCACGGTGAGTCCGGAGTTTTTCTGCACCTGGAATTTGAGCTGGGCCTGTTCCTGTGGTGTCAGGGTGTTCCATACATTGCCCCCCGGAGGTGTCTGAACCCCGAACCACGCGCTGTAATTGACCTTAACTTTATCTTTTCCTTTTTTGGTGGTAATGATAATCACCCCGTTGGCCGCTCTCGAACCGTAAATGGAGGCAGAACCGGCATCTTTCAGCACCTGCATGGAAGCAATGTCGTTCGTGTTCAGGTCGGAAATGGACGTGGTAGGAACACCGTCGACCACGTACAGCGGCGAGTTGTTGCCGAATGTATTCAAACCGCGGATGCGCACCTGCGGCGTTTCACCCGGCTGCCCCGAACTGAGAATGGTAACCCCCGAAGCACGGCCCTGCAACTGGTTCGCAACCTGCCCGTCGGGTGTTTGTTTCAACTGCTCCACATCCACAACGGACACCGCGCCGATCAAATCCTTTTTGCGCTGTGCGCCATAGCCGGTCACGACGAGTTCGGTCAATGTCGAAACGTCGGGTTTCAGGGCGACGTCCACGCTGGTACGCGCGCCCACCATCACTTCCTGTGCCACAAAACCAATGAAGCTGAATATCAGAATGGATTCGTCGCCGGCAATGTCGATGGTATAGTTGCCCTCCACGTCGGTCATGGTGCCCTCATTGGTTCCTTTGACGCGGATCGCGACGGAAGGCAGCGCCTCGCCCTTTTCGTCGGTTACCTTTCCTTTCACCGGCCGGGCCAGCGTTTGCGTTACCGGCACTATTTCACGCAGGATCTCCGTTTTCGGCCTTTCGATGATCCCGATCATGTTGCCTACCTGCCTGAATTCCAGGCTTGTCTGCTTCTCGATCATTTTCAGGATAGCCGGAACCGACTGTCCCAGTGCGTAAATGGTGATTTCAGGTGCTTTGCGCACCAGCTTCTCATCGAAAGCAAAAGTGAGACCGGTTTGTTGCTCGATCTGCCTCAGGACTGTCTTTACCCGGGTTTGTCGCACATCCATGCTGATGTGCTGGGCCTCCGTAGGCCCGGCCATGAGCAAGGCGGTTGTCAGGACATTAATTCCCAGTATTAGCGTAGAAATGCGCATACATTTTTTGAATAAGGGGAGCCCCTTATGGTAATAATTCACCATATTTGTCTGATGTTTAATGGTTAAGCTGTTAAACTGCGTCCACCGGCCATTCATGGTTCCAAGCATTGCCTGGCAGGGGACAACCGATACCGGGGACATTCGCAGTGTTCCCGGTATTCACCAGACCAGCCTTCCTGGAAAGCCAGCCCGTATTTTTTGTTCTTCCTATCTGATGACTATCGTGCTGTCGTTTAGTTGTGAATAATTGAAGTTCTTGGAGAAGCCCATGACTTTAAGCACATCGTTCATAGGCTGGTCGTCGAGGGTAAGCGATATTTTTTCGGCAGAAAGTCCCGGTTTTTCGATGATAATATGCTGGTTGTATTTTCTTTCCAATGCGTGCAGCACTTCCACCAGCATTTCATCCTCGAACACCATCCGGTTGTCCTTCCAGGGTGCGATGGCCGGTTTGCTGATCTCACTTACCTGGATTTTCTGTGTTTTTTCAGGGACGACGGCTTGTTCGGCGGGTAGCAGCATGAGCGCGGGCTGCCCGGGTTTATCGCGCACCTGCACGCCCACCTTGCCCGTCTTCACTGTTACCTTGATGTCCGGGTCGTTTTTGTAGGCTTTCACGTCGAATGAAGTTCCCAGTACGGTAATGTCCAAAGTTTTGGCGTGTACGATAAAGGGCCTGGCCTTATTGTGGGCGATGTCGAAGAATGCCTGCCCCTCGCGCAACACCACTTCGCGGGTTTTTCCTTTGAATGCGACAGGGTAGCTAAGCGCGGAACCTGCATTGAGCCAGATATGCGAGCCGTCGGGCAGGTTCACCCGGACGGTCTTACCCAATGGTGCGGTTACCAGCCTGACGTTGCCCGTGGCGGGCTTGTGTTCGTGGGTCCACAGCCAAAATCCGATCAGGACGATTGCCGCTGCGGCCGAAGACCAGGTAGTGAGTCTCTGAATCCATCCGAAGGTTTTCGCAGGCTTGTGTTGCTGCTGCAGGTTACGCAAGTTGGCGTGCATCCGGTCGCGGACTTCGGCGGCGCCTTCGGCAGTCGGGGTAGCGACGGTCTCCGGGCTCTGGTCGTCGGCGAGTCGGTCGTACCATTCGTGCAATAGCTGTTTTTCTTCTTCCGAGGCAGTTCCTTCGAAGAATTTCCTGGCAAGCAATCTGATGTATTCCTGTGTCATTGCAAAGCGGATTGACCCTTTGCAACACATAGAGGGGAGATATGGGAAAAACCCCTTAGTAGGGCGGTGATTTTTTTTGACGGCGGTCGGGCCGCAGTCGACCTCAGATCATTTTTCCCGTCCAGCAATAGTCTGTTTTTGTACATACAGGAGTTTGCCATCAGCAGTCAGCAGTCAGCAGTCAGCAGTCAGCAGTCAGCAGTCAGCGGTCGGCAGTCAGCAGTCGGCGGTCAGCGGTCCATGGTCGGGCCGCAGGCCCTCACAGCAGCAACGCCACCACGTTACTCAGGCTTGCGCGGACGATTTTTAATGCCTTGGTCAGATGTGCCTCGGCGGTTTTGGGGGAGATGTTCAGCTCTTCGCAGACGTCGGGCAGGGGCCGGTCGTGTAATTTGTTGTACTGGAATACGAGCCTGCATTTTTCGGGCAGGCGGTTGGTGAGGTTGGTAATGATTTCGAGTAGCAGGCGGTTTTCGATCTCCTGGTCCATTGACACCGACGGCGCAGCCTCGTACCGGATCGATTGTTCGATTTCTTCGGCCTGTTTGGATTTGGCCAGATAACGGTACACCTCGTAGCGGAGCATGGCGGCCAGGTAGGGCCCGAGCGATTGTATGTCAAGTGTTTCCCGCTTGATCCACAAGAGCATGAAGGTGTCCTGCGTGATCTCTTCGGCCACAGCCGCCGATTTGACCATCCTGTGGGCGATGTAATAAAGCTTGTCCCAATACCGGATATAGATTTCATCGAACGCCCGTTCCTCACCCTCTCTCAGCAGCGCGGCGAGCTGATCGTCAGGTAATGTGGGAGGCAGGGTTCTCATGGCAGGTTAGCAGCAAACCAGTTGTTGTTAACCAAATATATGCATTAATACTTTCACAATATTGCTTGATCCTCTAAAAATGCAGAATTAAAACTATGGAATTGAGGTAAAAATGGGTATTGAAGTTTTTAAATTGTAGAATTTCAACATTTTATTCTGTTGAAATTATTTCGTGAATAAAGGGTTCAATGCAGCGGCCAGCGCGGGGTGGAAGAGGACATTTCCACCATTGTCGCTGTTAGTGAGCATTACAAAGCCCGACTTGCGCGGCACGGAGCCCATGGTGAGGGACCGAAAGCCGGATTGCCCGCCGGAATGCAATATAATGTCGCCGGTGGGGCGTTGCCGGATAGCCCACCCCAACGCCCAGGCGTCGGCATCATCCACCTTTTCGCCTTCTTTCAACCTGATCTGCGGGGTTAGCATTTCGTCGTGGTTTCTTTTGTTCAGCCGGTAAGCATCAGCCGGTTTGGGGGCGAGTACTTCGATGAGAAATTGTGCGTAATCCGCGGATGTCGTGTGCAGTCCCCCCATGGCCGCATACCGCGCCGCATCCGTGGCTTTGGGCTGACTTTTGGGCAACGGCTTGCCGGATACGTCGTGTGGGCGTGATGCGTGACGCGCGAGGTCGTCATTCCAGACATACCCGCTGGCTTTCATGCCGAATGGAACCAGCAGATTCCGTTTCAGGAATGAGTCGATGTCCGTAGCGCAGATTCTTACCCCCGCCTCATATTCGCCGCAATCGTTCGGATTTTCGCGGCCCGCCAGGCGCGACAATATCGATTGCAGGTACCAGTACCCTTCGCCCGAATAGGCAAACTGTGAACCGGGCTGAAAATGGATTTTTAGCGGGTCGTCACCCGACCGGATATTCTGAAAGCCCGTGGTGTGTGAAAGCACATGGCGCGCGGTAATGGTGTCGAACCGCGGATCCGCATCGGTGAGGGGCGAGGGGGCATAGCGGGCAAGCGGCGTGTCGAGTCCGATAGCGCCTTTTTCGCATTGTTTCAAACCGCGTAGGCGAAGACCGTCTTGCTCACCGACGCCGCCTCGAATACTGTGTGCCCGTCGACCGGCTCACGGGAGTCGGTGTCTTTCACGCCAAACCCTTTCTGCCAGCTCAATGTCCCATTTTGGACAATGGCAACCGAAAGGCCGGGAACGGCCGCTTCCTGCATGAGCCGGGGAATCAGTTTGGTGAGGGCGGGTATGAGCTGCTCCCCGTCGTAAACCGTTTGTGGGGCGCCGGAGAGCAGGCTCGTATAGTGGGCTAACCAGGTGGAGAGGGCAACCTGCCCGCTTCCGTACAAAAATGCGCGACGATCCATACGCAATTCCGGTGAAGTTGGCTGACAGCCTTATCGCTTCGTATAATGCAACGTAATGACGCCGGAACCAAGCGTTTTCGATTCCTGCAATACCAGATTGCTCATGGGCGCATCGCTATCGAACAGGCTGATCCCTTCGCCCAATATCACCGGATGCAGGGTCAGTTTGTATTCGTCTATCAGTCCAAGTTTTGTCAAACTCTTAGCCAGACCGGGGCTGCCGAATATGACGAGGTCTTTGCCTGGCTGCTGTTTCAGTTTGTTCACCTCTTCCACGACGTTGTCTTTGATCAGCGTCGTATTGTTCCAATCGGCGCTTGGCAGGGTCGTTGAGAAAACGATCTTGGGGATTTCCTGCACCCATTTCGCGTGCGAGAGCGCGTGGCCGTTCGCATGAGGGTCGTTCAGTACGGTCGGCCAGTAGCCTTCCATTAAATGGTAGGTATTTTTGCCATATACCGGTGCGCCCACTGTCTTGACCAGCTCATCCGCGAATTGTTGCAGCTCTTCGTTGTAGGATAAAAAGCCGAGGCCACCGTTCTTATCGCCGGCAAAACCATCAAGGGACATGTGTGCAAATAGAACTAACTTTCTCATTTCAATCGTGTTTCGTCTGTTTTTGAATTAGGGTTTCAATATACAAAACTATTGGCTGGACTATGACGCTGTCCAGCCAATAAGCCCTGTCTTCTATTCCCTGCCAGTGAGTTTAACCAGCAATTCGTCCAGTTTTTCCAGCGTTGCAAGCATGCCTTGTTCCATACCCATCTGAAGTGTCGCTTCCAGATCTTCCAGGGATTTGTAGGTTACCACCGTTTCGACCACCGCGTTTTCGCCTTTGTCGGTGAAGGTAACCACCCATTCGGCGCGGGGCAGCGATTCGTTGATTTCGCCTTCTGCATTTGAAAATGCGTCAGTTGAAGTGTAAAAATCAATCGGCTGGATTTTAATATAATCCGTCCAGCCCCAGTATTCGTTGCCGTCGGGTTCTACCATCGCATAATGCCAGTGGCCGCCTTCGCGGAAGTCCATGGACTTGGTTTTGGTCGTGAGTGGCTTGGGGGCAAACCACTGGTCCAGCAGTTCTTTTTTGGTATAACAATCCCACACCAGCTGGCGGCCGGCAAGGAACTCGCGGCGTATGGTCAATGTGTTTTTTACTTTGTCTGCTTCGAAGTCGAATTGAAGGTTGTGTTTCATTGCTGTTGCTTTTTAAGTGTTTCTAAAAGGTTGTCGAGCTGATCGAAACGGCTTTCCCAGATCTTTCGGAACTGTTCCAACCAGTGATCAATCTCTTTCATTTTATCGATCTGAAGTTTGTAATAAATCTCACGGCCCTGTTGCTGCGGCTGGACGAGTTCGCATTCGGTCAATACTTTCAAATGCTTCGAAACGGCCTGGCGCGTCGTATCAAAATGCTCCGCAATGGCATTGGGTGTCATAGCCTGCACGGCGATCAGTACGATAATAGCCCTGCGGGTCGGGTCGGCGATGGCCTGGAAAATGTCTCTTCTCATGGGATTATCACGGGTAATTTGGTGCAAGATAACTTCACCGGAGGCGCATTATCTGGATACGACCGGCAAATACTTTTCCCAGTTATCGGCGATCACCCAGGCAATGACTGCGACGAATATAGCGACGATGGGTAGGCCCGATGGCGCGGCCGTGATATTCGTCAGCAAAACGCCCGCCAATACAGGCAGCAGCACAATGGCGCCGAGCGCCCTCGTTCTGGGAACGGCCAGCAGCACGCCACCGGCCATTTCCACGGCGCCTACCAGCGGCATCAGCCAGCCGATCTGGGCGAATGCCATTCCGGTTTTGATCATTTTCTCCGGCAAATCGGCCGGGATGGGCATGTAATGCAGGAATTTGTCCAGGCCTGCATTGATGAACATCAACCCCGTCAGGAGGCATAGGATGGATAAGACTTTCTGTTTCATAGCTGTTGATTGTTTAAATGTGAAACTGATTGGTTGCAAATATATGTGCAACCGATTGGTTTCGCAAGTGAATCCTGAAAATTTTTAAAGAAAATAGCTTACACCCTTTTCTTTGATTGGAAGGTTTCGAAACAACACCCGGATAAAGCTGACAATACGTGACTATTAATGACTATGTTGTCATTTGTTGTCATGAGTAGTCAGGTGTCGTCATTTGTAGTCAGGTATTGTCAAGAGTAGTCAGGTGTCGTCATTTGTAGTCAGGTATTGTCATGAGTAGTCAGGTGTCGTCATTTGTAGTCAGGTGTTGTCATTTGTAGTCAGGTGTTGTCATGAGTAGTCAGGTGTTGTCATGA
>Ga0065165_1000856_pt1 | contig 39851 bp, 46 predicted proteins | sample AraplaMF_Cvi_mMF_FD_63813 | JGI IMG/M metagenome (GOLD analysis project Ga0065165, IMG submission 63813) | Arabidopsis root microbial communities from the University of North Carolina, USA - plate scrape MF_Cvi_mMF (version 2) (version 3) | ecosystem: Host-associated > Plants > Roots >... | reverse complement strand
CTTCGCGCCACCTCCCCCGACGAGGGAGGAATTGGTCACCGCGCGTCCGGCTGCGCTGACAGCTTCGCCGACCGGGCGAGCTGCTGTTCGCGCAGGGTGATGAAGAGGGTCGAGGCCACGACGACGGCGGCGCCGGCGACGGTCCAGACGCCGGGCACCTCGGCGAACAGGAAGAAGCCGATGGCGGCGGAGAAGACGAGGCGGGTGTAGTCGATGGGGGCCATGGCGCCGGCCTCGCCCAGGGACATGCCCTTGATGTAGCAGGCCTGGTTCACGGTCGCGATCGCGCCCATGGCGACGAGCAGGACGAAGTCCTTCGGCTCGGGCACGCGCCAGGTGAAGATCGCGCCGGGGATCGAGAGCACGAAGCCTAGCACCGCCGACCAGACCAGGATGACGGTGGTGGAGTGGTCGCGGGTCAGCACCTTCATGCCGGTGACCGTGAAGGCGAACAGGAAGGCCGAGCCCAGCATGGCCAGCGCCGGAACCCCCATCGAGAACTGGCCGTCGGCCATCGGCCGCACCATGAGGAGCACGCCCAGGAAGCCGACGACGGCGGCCCCGGCGCGCAGGGGGCCCACCCTCTCCTTCACGATGAAGGCGGCCAGCGGGACGAGCCACAGCGTGCGGGTGAACGACAGGGCGTTGGCGTCGGCCAGGGGCAGCTTCTGGAAGCCGTAGAACGACAGGATCATCCCCGCCGTGCCCACCAGCGAACGGAAGATCAGGATGCCGGGCCGGGTGGTGGCGAAGGCCGCCCCGCGGTGGCGGATCAGCACCGGCAGCAGGACGGCGACGCCGGCGGCCTGGCGGTAGAAGGTCTGCAGCGCCGCCGGATAGTCCGAGCCCAGGAACTTGATGAGCGTGGTCATCACCGAGAAGGTGACGGCCGACAGCAGCATCCAGAGCGCGCCCTGGAGGTTCGGCGAGAGGCCTGATCGCGCGGGCGTTTCGCTCACGATTGGGCGGGCTGCGGCGCGAATTCCCCGAACAGCTCGGCGAAGGGCGATGGACCCGACTGGTCCCAGGCGTGGCGCGAGCCGACGGTGATGCCGCCGTCCACGACCAGGTGCGTGCCGCTGACGAAGGCCGAGGCGTCGGAGGCGAGGTAGAGCGCCGCCTGGGCGATGTCGTCGGGCAGGCCGGCCTTGGGCACGGGCTGGACCTTGGCGGCGTTGTCGGCGACGCGGGCGGCCATCTGGTCGGCCACGTCGCGGGGCAGGCCCAGCGAGGCGCCGAAGATCGAGGTGGCGATCAGGCCGGGGCAGATGGCGTTGACGCGGATCTTCTGCGGGCTGAGCTGGGCGGCGGCCACCCGGCTCATGTGGATCACCGCCGCCTTGGCCGACGAATAGGCGATGGGGCCCCAGCCGGCCTGGAGGCCCGCGATCGAGGCGGTGTTGACGATCGAGCCGCCGCCGCGGGCCAGCATCAGCGGGACCGCGTGCTTCATGCCCAGCGCCGGGCCGCGGACCAGGACGTCGTAGATCCAGGTCCAGGTGTCGGCCTCGATCTCGGCGATCACCCGCATGGAGTCGGAGATGCCCGCGTTGTTGAAGAGGATGTCCAGCCCGCCGAACTCGGAGGCGGCCAGGTCGACGGCGGCCTTGATCTCGGCCTCCTTGGTCACGTCGCAGCGGGCGTAGCGGACCTTGCCGGGGAAGCGCTGCTCGAGCATCGCGCCCTTCTCGTCCTGGATGTCGGCGGCGACGACCCTGGCGCCCTCGGCCACGAACAGCTCCAGCGTGCCCAGGCCAATGCCCGAGACCCCGCCGGTGATCACCGCGACCTTGCCTTCGAGCCTGCCGGCCATGCCGTTCCCCCTCCGATTGGTTATCGGCGATCAGTAAGGGGGCGGGGCGCGGTCAGCAAGCCTCGGCGCGGCAGCGGTCGCGATAGGCGCGCCAGGCGTCCTGGCTGGAGCGCGTGATGGCCCGGTTGACCTCGGTCAGCGCCACGTGGTCGCCGGCCCGCTCCTCGGCCGTCTCGGCGCGGACGATGGGCGTGACGACCACGGTTCGGCCGTTGGGCAGGGCGAAGCTCTTGGTCTCGCCGGGGCGGACTTCGACGGTGGCGCTCTCGTCGGGGTCGAACTTGCGGCTGAGGCTGGCGGTCACCCACAGGCGGTCGTCGCGTTGCACGACGGCGGTGAACAGCCGCTCGTCGCTGCCCGAGGCGATGAAGGTCCCGGTCCGGTAGAAGTGCTGTGAACCGAACGACGTCAGGTCGGTCATCAGCGCGCGGCCCTCGGCGTCCGTGGTGGAGGCCACGAGGCGGACGGCGGTCCCCGGCTCGACCCATGAGCGGCCGGCGGCGGTGAAGATGCGGCGGGGCTGGGGATCGGGCCGGGGTCGCGGGTCGGGTCCTCCCGCGCCGCGCTCGTCGGCCCAGCGGCGGCCGTTGCGCTCGCGCAGCGACGGCGCGGCCTGGGCGTCGGTGGCCGCTTGGATCAAGGCGATGCCCGGGTCGGCCGGGATGCGCGGCGGCGCGGGCGCCTCGGGCGCCTCGGGCGGGGCCGGGCGGTTCGACATCGGCGCCAGGCGGGGCGCCTCGCTCGCGGCGATCTGCTTCAGGACCGGCGTGGTGGGCAGGGCCAGGGCGGGCAGTTCGACGAACTGCACGCGCGCCGGCTTCACGGCCCAGGCCGAACCCGTGGCGGCGACGGTGAGGGCGGTCAGCATCGCCAGGCCCAGCATCTGCTGGCGCGGCGCGGGCGCGGCGCGCGACAGCAGGCGGATGCGCTCGGTGAGCGGGTGGGCCTCGGCGGGCAGCCAGTAACAGCCCAGCGGCAGCGCGCGGGCGGCGAGCTGGGTCTTCAGCATGGCCTCGGCATAGGTGCGGCGCACCTTGGGGTAGCTGGCGATCACCTGGGCGTCGCAGGCCAGCTCCTGGTCGATGCGCAGGAAGCGGCCGAGGACGTGCAGCATCGGGTTGAACCAGTTCACGCAACGCGCGGCCGCCACCAGGGCGTTGATGCGCGTGTCCTGGCGGACGATGTGCGTCTCCTCGTGGGCGCGGACGACGAACTGTTCGCGCGGGGAATATCGGCGGCCGAAGTCCGACGGCATGACCACCCGGGGCTTCAGCACGCCCACGGCGGCGGGGCCGGCCAGCCCGGCCTCGGCGTCGCGGCCGAACTGGGCCTGTCGCCAGGCCATCCAGGCCAGGCTGGCGAGGGCGCCGGCGACCCAGAGGCCTGCCAGGAACGGCCAGGGGTCGAGGGGCGCCGCGGCCGCGGTCGGGAGCGACGTGGCGGCGTTGGCGGCTGCAGGCGCCTCGGCCGTGGCGGCGGACGAGGCGGCGCGCACGGTCACCGTCACCACGCGGGAGGGCAGCAGCATGCCCGCGGCGGCGAGCGGGACCAGCAGCCAGAGGCCGTAGGCGATGCGGGCGCCGAACAGCTTCCGCGCGGGCGTGCGCAGGACCAGCACGAGGGCGACGGCGACGGCCGCCGCCAGGTTCGCGGCGACGAGGACGAGGAGGGCGTCACTCATCGTCGAGGTCCGAGATCAGTTTCTTGAGGAGCTGGATGTCCTTGGGCGTGAGCGCGCGGTGCTCGGCGAAATGGGCGACCAGCGGCGCCACCTCGCCGTCGAAGAGGCGGTCGACCAGGCTCTGGCTCTCGGACTGAACGTAGTCGCTGCGGCTGAGCAGGGGCCGGTAGAGATAGCCCTCAGCCTCGCGCCGGCCCTCGATGGCCTTCTTGCGCAACAGGCGGGTGATCAGGGTCTTCACGGTGCCGGGCGCCCAGCCGTGGGCCTCGCCCACCTCGGCGACGATGCCGTCGGGCGTCAACGGCCCCTTCCGCCAGAGGGCCTCCATGATCTGGCTCTCGGCCCCCGAGATGCGTGTCGCCAAGCGTCGATCCTCCGCCTTACCGAAAATACACGTGTATTTTGGACGAGAGTACATTTGTATCCTCGCCGATCCTGGCCGCCGCGGCCAGTGACTTCGCGTTCATGTTCGGAGGGCGTCGTGCACAAGCTTATCTGGTTAGCGAGCGTCGCCCTGATCCCGGGCGCGGCCATGGCCCAGGCGCCCGCGAGCCCGCCGCCCCAGGCCCAGACCGCCCCGCCGAAGCCCACCGCCAAGCCTGCGGGGACCAGCGTCGGCGAGATCGTGGTGACGGGCCAGGCGCCGGCGCTGCAGGCCTCCATCGACCGGCGCAGCTACAGCGTCACGGGCGACCTGCAGGCCCAGAGCGGCTCGATCGGCGACGCCCTGCGCAACGTGCCCTCGGTCGAGGTGGACGTGAACGGCAACGTGGCCCTGCGCGGCGACCCGAACGTCACCATCCTCATCGACGGCAAGCCGTCGGGGCAGTTCCGGGGCGAGGGCCGGGGCCAGGCGCTGCAGGCGCTCCCCGCCGAGCGGATCGAGCGGGTCGAGGTGATCACCAACCCCTCGGCCGAGTTCAGCGCCGACGGGACGGCGGGCGTCATCAACCTGATCACCAAGAAGGCGAAGGGCGTCGGCCAGACGGGCTCGGCGCGGCTGACGGTCGGAACCAGCGAGCGGGTCTTCGCCAACGCCAGCGCGGGCTACAACGGCGAGAAGCTGTCGGTGACCGCCGACGCGTTCCTGCGCCACGATCCGCAGAAGCAGCCGAGCCGGGACGAACGCTCGCAGTTCGACCCGGCCACCGGCGGGTTCGCGGCGTCCCGGATCGACGGGGTCAATCACGCCGTGCTGGACATCATCGGCGGGCGGGTGAACGCCGACTACGACCTGGACGCCGACACGCGCCTGACCGGCGAGCTGCGCCTCCAGCGCCTCAGCTTCGACCTCGACATCCTGAACCAGACCCAGCGCGAAGACGCGTCGGGCGCGCTGGTCCAGGTCTACGATCGCAGCACGGTCATGACGCAAAGCCGGTTCAACCGCGAACTCACGACCGGCTTGCGCCGCAAGCTGGAGGGGGAGGGTCACGAGCTGAACCTCAGCCTCAGCTACGAGGCCACCGACTTCAATCGCCGCCGGACCGCGGTCACGACCAACCGGCTTCCGCCCGCGTCGGGGGCCTTCGACGACCAGCCCACCTACAACGACTACCAGCAGGTGGAGCTGAAGGGGGACTATGTGCGTCCCTTCGCCGACGGGTCGAAGCTGAAGGCCGGCTTCGACCTCCAGCGCGACGACAACAGCCAGGTCAACCTCGGCTACCGCGGCCCGACGGCGTCGGCCGCGGTCCTCGACCCGGCGCTGAGCAACGATTTCAAGTTCGAGCGGACGCTCAGCCAGGCCTACGTCACCTACGAGCGGCCGGTGGGCGAGGTCACCATGCTGGCCGGCCTGCGCCTGGAGGACGCCCGCATCGACCTCACCCAGGTGACCCTGGGCCGCAAGGACGAGAACAACGACTTCCGCGCCTATCCCAGCCTGCACCTGTCGTGGAAGGCGAGCGACACCCAGACCTTCACCGCCAGCTACAGCCAGCGGGTGCAGCGGCCCGATCCGGATTTCTACAACCCCTTCCGGTTCCTCATCGATCCGGTGACCTATCGGACCGGCAACCCCGACCTGAAGCCGCAGCAGACCCGCTCGTACGAACTCGGCTGGCAGTACCGGAAGAGCCCGACGAACTACCTGGCGACCCTCTACTACCGCGAGAACGACAAGGTGCTGTCGGACGTCACCCGCGACCTCGGCGGCGGCGTGTTCGAGATCACCCGCGAGAACGTCGCCCAGACCCGGGCCGGCGGGCTGGAGCTGGTGGCCAACGGCCGGCTGTCCTCGAAGATCACCTACAACCTCAGCGGCAACCTCTACTGGAATGAACTGGACGGCTCGGCCCAGGGGCTTACCGACAAGCGTTCGACGGTGACCGTCTCTGGGCGGGCGAGCGTGAGCTGGCAGGTGACGCCGGACGACCTGGTCCAGGTGAACGGCTTCGCGAACGCCCGGCGCCTGACCGCGCAGGGCTATGTGAAGCCGTCGGGCATGCTGAACATCGGCTATCGCCACAAGTTCAACGACCGGGTCTCGGGCCTCGTGACCTTCCAGGACGTACTGGACACCTTCACGCTCGACGAGGTGGTGGACACCCCGATCCTGAAGCGCCGCCTCCGCCAGACGGTCGACACCCGCGGCGTGCAGATCGGCATCGTCTGGACCCTGGGCGGCCCGGGCAAGAGCCGCGAGCCGGCGTTCGACTTCGGGCAAGGCGGGAGCGGGCCGACGCCTTAGTCAACTACGGACATGCAGAAGCGGCCGAGCACGATGCGCCGTAGAGCATGGGCGCCAGGAGAACGCCCAACACGACCAATGCGATCACAAGCGCCAGGCGAAGGATCAATTGATCGCGGCTCATCTTCGTGAGGCCCCCTGCCTTGCCGCCGAAGCTTTGCCGGGCTCCCCCAAATTGTCATCCTGGCCGGAGCGAAGCGGAGAGCCGGGACCCAAGAGTGGCCGCACTGCAGAACCCCCTGGGTCCCGGCTCGGCGGCCCGCAGACGGGCCTTGACCGGGATGACAGCGGCTGGGTTGTCCCGGTCAGACCGTGACGACGACCTTGCCCATGGCCTTGCGGCTGGCGAGGTGGGTGATGGCCTTGGCGGCGTCGGCGAGGGCGAAGCGTTCCGAGACGTGCGGCTTGATCTTGCCGTCGGCGTACATCTGCATCAGCTCGGCGACGCTCTCCTGGTGCTTCTTCGGATTGCGGCCGACCCACGACCCCCAGAACACGCCCACGATCTCGCAGCCCTTCAGCAGCGCCAGGTTCAGGGGGATCTTCGGGATCTCGCCGGCGGCGAAACCCACCACCAGGTACTTGCCTTCCCAGGCGATGGAGCGGAGCGCGGGCTCGGCGTAGGCGTCGCCGATCGCGTCGTAGATCACGTCGGCGCCGTTCGGGCCGGTGGCGTCCTTGAAGAGGTTGCCCAGCGCCTTCTGGCCGTCCTTGTCGAACGGGCCCTTGGGATAGACCACGCCCGAGGCCGCGCCGCGGCTGAGGCAGAGGTCGACCTTCTCCTGGCTGGAGGCGGCGGCGATGACGTTGGCGCCCATCGCCTTGCCCAGCTCGACGGCCGCGAGGCCCACGCCGCCGGCGGCGCCCAGCACCAGCAGCGACTGGCCGGGCTGCAGGTCCGCGCGGTCCTTCAGGGCGTGCCAGCTGGTGCCGTAGGTCATGATGAAGGCGGCGGCGTCGTCGAAGGGCATCGAGTCGGGGATCTTCACGAGGCGCGCGGCGTCCAGCGCCAGCTCCTCGGCCATGCCGCCCCAGCCGGTGTTGCCCAGCACCCGGTCGCCCGGCTTCACGTTGGTCACGCCGTCGCCGATCGACTTCACGACGCCCGAGATCTCGCCGCCGGGCGAGAAGGGGCGCTCGGGCTTGAACTGGTACTTGTCCTCGATGATCAGCACGTCGGGGAAGTTGACGCCGATGGCCTTGACCTCGACCACCGCCTGGCCCGGCTTGGCGACGGGGGAGGCGACGTCCTCCAGCACCAGGGTCTCGGGGCCGCCGACGGCCTTGCTGAGCAGCGCTTTCATGGAGGTTCCTTCCCGTTCTCGAATGGCGGCCGGACGCTAGCCCAGCGGCCCGGAGGGCGGAAGGCCAAAACCGAACGGGCGTTTGAAATCAGAACCGGCGTGCGATGCCGGCGTAGACCTCGACGTTGGGCGTCGCGTGGTTGAGGCCGAGGTTGGCGCCGGCGTCGAGCTGGACGTCGCGGCCCAGCATCAGCGCGCCGGTGAGGTCGAAGCTGGCCTGCCATTCGCGGTGGGCCGGGTCGTCGTCCATCTGGCCCCAGAGCTCGCCGCCGACGGTGACGTCGCCGAAGGTATGGCCAAGTCCGACCGCGCCCTGGAGCGCCAGGTGGGTCCCGTGGCCGTCGGCGTCGCGGACCAGGTCGGCCTCGGGCGTGGCGCCGAGGTCGAGGTCGCCCAGCGGCGCGGCGAGCGGCAGGCGCAGGCCGCCGGTCCAGCCGCCCGCGCCCAGGCCGTGGGTGGCGGTGGGCGCAGTGACGAAGCCCTGCAGCGAGGCGGCCGGGCCGTCGGCGTCGGGGTCGGTGAGCGCCGTGCGCAGGCCGAAGACCGCGTCGCCGACGCCCGTCGTGCGGCCCGCGCCGCGCGTGTGGTCGACGATCAGCGGCGACCAGCCGGCCTCGACCTCGGCGCGATGGGTGAGGCCGAAGCGGACCTCGCTGGCGCCCAGCGCATAGGTGTCCTCGTGCCCGGCGCGGCCGCGACCGCGCACGAAGACGGCGTCGGCGAGGCCGGTCTCGAGCTGGAGATGGCCCTGGTCGAGGATGCAGGGCGGCGTCGCCTTGCCCGGCCGCTCGGCGCAGAAGTCGCGGAGGTCGCCGGCCGCCGCCGAAGTGGCGGCGAGGCTGGCGAGGAGGGCGGCGAGCAGCAGCGGGCGCATGGCGCGACGATACGCCTCCCGCCTCAACCCCCCGTCAAGGCGGCGCATGATTTGGTCGCCGGGCGCGGCTCGCCTATATTGGCCGCTCTCCAGAAGGACCGAATTCCTTGGGCGTGACCCTCGACCTCTCCCGGGCGCCGGCGAAAGCGCTCGCGCCGACCAACCTCACCGGCCTCTCGCGCACCGAGCTGGCCGAGGCCCTGGTGGCGGCCGGCGTCGTGCCGAAGGAGAAGGCCAAGATGCGCGCCAGCCAGCTCTGGCGCTGGCTGCACCACTACGGCGTCACCGACTTCGCCCAGATGACCGACGTGGCGAAGGAGACCCGCGCGGCGCTGGCCGAAGCGTTCTCGCTGGCCCGCCCGGAGGTGGTCGAGCGCCAGGTGTCGAAGGACGGCACGCGCAAGTGGCTGATCCGCATGGGTCCCGGCATCGAGGTCGAGACCGTCTACATCCCCGACGTGGGCCGGGCCGGCGCGCTGTGCGTGAGCTCCCAGGTCGGCTGCACGCTGAACTGCACGTTCTGCCACACGGGCACCCAGGCGCTGGTGCGCAACCTGACCGCCGCCGAGATCGTGGCCCAGGTGCAGGTGGCCCGCGACGACCTGGGCGAATGGCCGTCGCCGAAGGAGGACCGCCGCCTGTCGAACATCGTGTTCATGGGCATGGGCGAGCCGCTCTACAACCTCGACAACGTGGCCCAGGCCATCGACATCATCGCCGACAACGAGGGCATCGCCATCTCGCGCCGGCGGATCACGGTGTCGACCTCGGGCGTCGTCCCGCAGCTCCAGGCGCTGGGCGAGAAGACCCAGGCCATGCTGGCGATCTCGCTGCATGCGACGAACGACGCGCTGCGCGAGAAGCTGGTGCCGCTCAACAAGAAGTACCCGCTGAAGGAGCTGATGGACGGCATCCGGGCGTACCCGGGCCTGGGCAACGCCAAGCGGGTGACGTTCGAATATGTGATGCTGAAGGGCGTCAACGACAGCCCGGCCGAGGCCAAGGCGCTGGTGCAGCTGCTGAAGGGCATTCCGGCCAAGATCAACCTGATCCCCTTCAACCCGTGGCCGGGCACGGAGTACGAGTGCTCGTCCTGGTCGACGATCGAGCAGTTCGCCGCGATCCTGAACCGTGGCGGCTACGCCTCGCCGATCCGCACGCCCCGCGGCCGCGACATCCTCGCCGCCTGCGGCCAGCTCAAGAGCGAAAGCGAGAAGCTGCGGGCGAGCGCGCGGCGCAAGGCCGAGCAGGACGCCGAATAGCGCCCCTTCTCCCCTTGCGGGAGAAGGTGTCGCCCGCTGGGTGACGGATGAGGGGTCGCGCCGACCTTTCAGCTGCGATGGCGCGCCAGCGCCGAAATTATTGACCACGAACCACACGAACCACACGAACGGGGCAAGCTGATCCGGGCCGTGGGGCTACACGTTCGTGTGGTTCGTGGTCGAACAAGACTGCGCCTCCGGCGCGCGGAGCGTCGGAAAGCAGAGCACCACCCCTCATCCGACCTGCTGCGCAGGCCACCTTCTCCCGCAAGGGGAGAAGGAGCGCGCTATCGTCAGATCGCGAACCGCACATGCCCTTCGGCGTCGATGGGCCAGGCGGGGTTCCAGGCGATTTCCCAGGCGTGGTCGTCGGGGTCGGCGACGTAGCCGCGGAAGCCGCCGTGGGTCGGGGCGTCGCCGTCGCGCAGGATGCGGCCGCCGGCCTCGGCCAGTCGGCGGATGACGCTCAGCACCTCGGCTTCCGAGCCGACGTTGTGGGCCAGGGCGAAGGCGCCTGGGCGGGTGAGGCCGGTGCGCTGCATGTCGGCCTCGAGGGCGGCCTGCAGCCAGGTCCCGAGGACTAGGCCGTTCATCTGGTAGAAGACGATCTCGTCGTTCCCGAACACCGGCGCCCAGCCGAAGCCGTCGGCGTAGAAGCGCCGCGAGCGGGCCAGGTCGGCGACGCCCAGGGTGATGACTGAAATCTGCTGTTGCATGGTTCACGTCCTTTGCTCGCCCCGAGGGGCGTTGAAGGTCGTGGGACTCGCTCGCCGGAGGGGCTCCGGCGCGACGGACAGACCCGCTTGCGCGAGGGCCGGGCTAACCACACCGGCCTGCCTTTTCCGACCCCTTGAAACTAGTGCCCGCCCTGGCGCCCTGCAAGCGGAGCCACCGGCGGCGCGGGGACACATTCAGCAACGCGCGGCGGCGTGGTAACGGTTCGCCGCCCGGACGCCTCACGGGAGACCGTTCGGAATTCCTAAGTGAAGATCGGGCCATATGCGGCCCGGGTTCGGGGACGCGTACATGCCGACACCATCGCCTGAGATCCAGGCCTTCGCCGCCGGCTTCCCGGTGTTCCTGGCGCACGCCGGGGTGACCGTGGTCATCCTGTTCGCGGCGGCGGCGCTCTACGTCCTGCTGACGCCGCACAAGGAGATCACCCTGATCCGCGAGGGCAACACGGCCGCGGCCGTGTCGCTGGGCGGGGTGCTGCTGGGCCTGGCGATCCCGCTGTCGGCGTCGCTCCGGGCCTCGACCAACGTCATCGAGATCGGCCTTTGGGGCGCGGTCACGGTGGTGGTGCAGCTGCTGGTCTTCCGGCTGGTGGACATGTTGCTGCGCGGCCTGCCCAAGCGGATCCAGGACGGCGAGGTCTCGGCCGCGGCGCTGCTGGTGGGCGCCAAGATCGCCACCGCGCTGATCATCGCGGCGGCCCGCTCCTAGACATGAAGTTCCCGCGGCTGCCGGACTGGGTGGTCTACGCCGCGATCGTGGTGGCGCTGCTGTTCGCCGCCCTGGGCCGGGACGAGCGCACCGACGCGCCGCCGCCGCCGCCGAAGGGCGCCGACCCGCTGGGCGAGGCGCTGGGGCCGGCCTCGCCGTTCGATCCCTCGGTGGTTGTGGACGTGCCCGACAAGACCGGGCCGGCGGCCGGCACCGCATTCTCCATCGCCCGGACCGGCGTCTGGCTGACCGCGCGCCACGTGGTCGATGGTTGCAAGCGCGCCGCCATCGTGGTGGGCCAGGGCACGGGCGTGGCGGTGAACGTGCGCGTCGACCCGCGCGGCGAGGCGGCGCTGCTCTACACCGACGGCGGCTCGGCGCCCCTGCCGCTGGGCCTGACCCAGCCGCTGCGGCGCGGCCAGCGGGCCTTCCACCCAGGCTTCCCGCAGGGCGAGCCGGGCGAGGCCAGTTCACGGCTGCTGGGCCGGGAGAACCTGGTGGTCAGGGGCCACGGCGCGCGGACCGAGCCGGTGCTGGTCTGGGCCGAGACCGGCCGCACCGAGGGGTTGGAGGGCACGCTTGGCGGACTATCGGGAGCCCCGGCGCTGGACGCCCAGGGCCGGGTGCTGGGCGTGACCATCGCCGAGAGCCCGCGCCGGGGGCGGATCTACACCACCGCGCCCGAGGTGGTCCGCGCCACCCTGGCCAGCAACAACCGCCGGGCCGACTCGACGGCTTCGGGCGAGCAGATCACGCCGCAGAACTACTTCTACGTGGCCGACGACCTGCGCCGCGAGCTGCAGGTGGCGCAGGTGGTGTGCCTGGAGGGCTAAGCGGCCGCCGCGTCCTTTGGCTTCGACAGTCTCGCGAGCAGCAGCACCAGCAGGATCGGCGGGATGGCGGTGAGGCCGGTGCCGATCCAGGCGGTGGCGTAGGCGCCCATCAGGCCCTGGGTCTGGGAGAGGCCGTCCACGACCGCGCCCGAGAAGCCCTTCAGGAACTTGCCCAGGAAGGCATAGGTGGACGACAGCAGGGCGTACTGGGTGGCCGTGTAGCCCAGGCCCGTGAGGCTGGACATGTAGGCCACCAGGGCCACGCCGGCGAAGGCCTGGGCGAAGTTGTCCAGCGCCATCACGGCTGTGAACAGGCCCACGTCGGACGACAGGGTGAGCAGGGCGAAGGCGGCGGTGCCGAGACCCTGCAGCACCGAGCCCACGATCAGGGTGCGGAAGAGGCCGAAGCGGACGGCGCAGAGGCCCGAGACGGCGATGCCGATGAAGGCGCCGGGCAGGCCGGTGGCGGCGCGGACCACGGCCACCGTGTCCTTCGTCAGGCCGAGGTCGTGGTAGTAGGGGTTGTACATCGGCCCCATCAGGAAGTCGGGCAGCCGGTAGGCGGCGATGGCGGCCAGCATCAGCAGGCCCAGCCCCTTGTGGGTGGCGAAGAAGTCGATGAACGGGCCGACGATGGCGTCGAAGAAGCCGCGCGGGGTCCAGAGCGGCGCCTTGTCGTGCATCACCGCGTCGGCGCGGGCGGGCTCGAAGCCGAAGAGCGTGGCGGCCACGCCGATCCCCATCAGCACCGCCATGGCGACATAGGAGGCGGGCCAGCCGTAGTGGGCGGCGCCAGCGATGATGGCGGCGTCGGCGACCAGGATGGCGATGCGGTAGCCGAGCTGGGCGGCGGACGAGAGCAGGCCCATCTCGTCGGTGTCGCTGGACGCCTCGATCCGCCAGGCGTCGATGACGATGTCCTGGGTGGCCGAGGCGAAGGCCACCATGACCGCGAAGGCGCCGATGGCGGTGAGCCCGCCGCTGGGTCCCACCGCGGCCATGCCGATCAGGCCGGCGGCGACGATGATCTGGGAGAGCAGCATCCAGCCGCGGCGGCGGCCGAGGCGGCCCAGCAGCGGCACGTCCACCCGGTCGACGATCGGCGCCCAGAACGGCTTCAGCACATAGGCCATGCCGACCCAGGAGATGAAGCCGATGACCTTGAGGCTGGTGCCCTCGTCCCGCAGCCAGTAGCCCAGGGTGTTCTGGGTGAGCAGGAACGGCAGGCCCGAGGCGAAGCCCAGGCCGAGCGTGACGGCCACCTTGGGCTGGCGGAGCGAGCGGACGACCTCCATCGCCGTGCGCTTGCGGCGCGGTTCGGAGGCTGTCGCTGTGGTCATGGCGCCCGCTTCGGCTGGACGCCCCCGCGGCGTCTCGGTCAGCCGACCTTGGCGCGCGCCGCGGGCTTCGTAAAGTTGGGCCGCGCCCAGCGGGTGAGCGCCGCGCGCAGGGCGTCGGGCGACAGCGGCTTGACCATGAAGTCGTCCATGCCGGCGGCGAGGCAGGCGTGGCGGTCGTCCTCGAAGGCGTTGGCGGTGAGCGCCACGATCGGGGTCTTCACGCCGTTCTCGCGCAGGCGGCGCGCGGTCTCCTCGCCCGAGATGCCGGGCATGCGCATGTCCATCAGGATCAGGTCGAAGGTCCCGACCTCGGCCGCGGTCAGGGCCTCGCCGCCGCTAGCGACGTGCTCGACCTCGCAGCCCTCGCGGCCCAGCAGGGCGCGGGCGAGCAGGGCGTTGATGGGGTTGTCCTCGACCAGCAGGATGCGCGCGCCGGGCGCGGCGGCGGTGGCCACGCGCTCGTCCACCTGGGCTGGCTGGCTGGGGTCGGCGACGGCGCCGGCGGCGATCAGCACGCGCTCGGCCACCGAGGCGCGGCGCAGCGGCTTGATCAGGTAGCCGGCGAAGCCCGCGCGGCGGTAGCGCGGGATGCGGTCCCGCTCGTCGGGGGCGATCAGCACGATGGCCGGGCGCTGCAGCGGCGGGCGCAGGGCGCCGTTGGCGGCCGACAGCGCGGCGTCCACCAGGATCACGTCGCCGGGACGGGTGCGGGCGATGGCCTCGGGCAGGGCAGGCGTCAGGACCACCTGGCCGCCGCAGGCCTCGATCTGCAGGCGCGCGGCCTCGCGCACCATGGGGTTGGGCGAGGCGATCCCGACGGTGCGGCCCTCGAGCGAGCGCGCGGGCACGGCGGCGGGCGTCGCCGGGAAGGCGGCCTCGAACCAGAAGCAGGCGCCGCCGCCCGGGGCGGTGTCGACGCCGACGTCGCCGCCCATGGCGCGGGCGAGGCGCCGGGCGATGGCGAGGCCCAGGCCCGCGCCGCCCAGGCTGGCGTGCGCGGCCTCGACCTGGGCGAAGTCCTCGAAGACGCGCTCACGCTCGTCCTCGGGCACGCCGGGGCCGGTGTCCTCGACGCGCAGGCGCAGGCGGCCGGGCTCGGGGGCGGTGGCGGCGATCAGGACGCCGCCGGTCTCGGTGAACTTCACGGCGTTGCCGGCGAAATTGAGCAGGATCTGGCGCAGGCGGCCCTCGTCGGCGAGGACGGAGGGCGGGATGGCCGGGGCGGCCCAGGCGATCTCGATGCCCTTCTCCCGCGCCCGCGGCGACAGGAGTTCGGCGACGCCGCGCAGCAGGCCCTCGACCTCCATCGGCGCCGGATGCAGCTCGACCCGGCCCGCGCCGAGCTTGGCGTAGTCGAGCACGTCGTTGACCAGGGCCAGCAGGTGCTGGCCGCTGTCATGGAGCGCGCTCACATAGGCGCGCTGCTCGGCGGTGAGCTTGGTGCCCTCCAGCAGGCGGGCCATTCCCAGCACGCCGTTGAGGGGCGTGCGGAACTCGTGGCTGAGCGAGGCCAGCTGTTCTGCGCTGATCTGGGCGCGGCTGGGTCTACGCTCGGACAGGGGGCGGGTCGGTCTGCGCATGGCCGGCAAGGCTTAAGCGTAACGACTTAACGGTCGGTCAAGCGCGCCGGTCCCGCTGCTTCAAAACAACGCGAAACAGCGTTTTCTGGCTGGTTAAGTAGACGGAACGCCAAAGCCGTCGTTTACTGTCGGCTCAGGTCGGTAGTGCGCTTCGGGGGGGCGTCATGAACCCTGTAGAGCTTTTGACGCAGCGTGAGCGCGATTGTCTGCGCCTCGTCGATCAGCATCTCAGCTCCAAGCAGATCGCCCGCGAACTGGGGATGTCCAAGACTTCGGTGGACACCTACTGCGACCGCGCGCGCCGGAAGCTGGGCGTGGACGACCGCTTCCAGGCCGCCCGGATCCTCCGCGACGTCGAGTTGATCCCTGTCCTGATCGGATCAGGACACGACGCGATCAGGACAGACACCGACGCCCCAAGCTGGCCGGATGAGCCGGCAACAGATGGGGCGTCCGATGGGTCAGCAACCGAACTTCGAGAACCGGGCCGTGATTGGGAGGGCGCTCCGCCTTCGTCGGGAGATCGACGACTTCGAGGCGCGCTGGCCGGCCCTGGCGAAACGGGAGGAACTCCTTCCCGGCTTCTCCTGGACGCAGCTCGAGCGGCAGCTCGTCGATCTCTCGGCGACGCCCGCCCAGGCGGATATGGCGAGGCACCTGGTTTCGGCGACGCGGAAGCTGGCCCCGTTCAAGCCGCCGGAAATGGTGCTGCGGGAAATCCTCTGCCTGACCTGGGTTCTCCTCGACGAGAACTTCAAGGGCGAGCCCGAACCTGGAGCCGCAGAAACGAACTGAGCCCTGCGCTCAGAATAGGCGCGATCGTCGGGATCGCCATCGTCACTGTTCTAGCCTTCGGCGGGATGTTGGCGGGGCTTCATTACCTGAACGATCTGGCGGCGAATTTACTAAAGGCCTGAACGGCCGAGAAACCCTGATCGTCAATACTTGACGCGCGGCGAGTCCACCGCCGCGCATGGAGAGAACTCATGCTCAAAGAACGCCGCATGGCCGCCGAGCAAGTCGCCGGCGCCCTGTTCGAAGCCGAGACCGCGATCGACGCGGCCCTGTCGAAGACCGCCCAACTGGCCGGCGTCATGCCGGCCCTGCGCAAGGCCGCCGGCGCTTCGGCGCTGATCGGCCAGGACGCGGTGGAACGCGCCAGCCAGGCCATCATGGCCCTGGCCGAAGCCCGCCGCGCCATCGTCGAGACCCACAAGGAACTGAGCGTCGTGCAGGGCCAGATCGGCCTGGGCGCGGTGAAGATGATGGGCGACGAAGGCGAGAAGCCTGCCCCGCAGGGCCTCGAAACCGAGCGCGTGCGCATGCGCAACCTCCGCGTGGCCTCGTAGGGCGGTTCCACTCGAAAGCTGCCTCTGTCAGATTGCGGCCCTCGGCGTTCACCGGGGGTCGCTTTCTTTTGTCCGCCTATCAGCTTCCCGTCTGGGTCTGGCCTGCCGCGCTCATCACGGTGTGCGGTCTAGCGGTCTGGCGCGGCGGCAACTACGAGCGCCTCGGCGTCGCGGGCGTCCTGTTGGCCTGGGCGCTGTCGATGGTCGCGTTCAAGGCGCGCACCGAAGGCACCCAATGGGCGATCCTGGCGATCGACAGCAGCGTCTTCGCGGTCTTCATGTGGATCGCGCTGAGAAGCGGCCGGTACTGGCCGCTGTTCACGGCGGGGTTCGGGCTTCTCTCGCTCGCGACCCATTTCGCCAGCGCAGTGGACCCCAAGGTCAGCGGGTGGGCCTATTGGACGGCCGAACGGATCTGGAGCTACCTGATCCTGCTGTCCCTGGCCTATGCGGCCTGGACGGCCCCTTATGCGCGACGGGCGAATATCGAATAGGTCAGAGGGCCGGTATCGACCCCAGCGACGTCCCCGGCGCCACGCGGCGGTAGATCAGCGCCTCGGCGACGTGGACGCGGCGCACCGGGCCCGAGCCTTCCAGGTCGGCGATGGTGCGGGCCAGCCGCAGGGTGCGGGTCCAGCCGCGCGCCGACAGGCCGCCAGCCTCCGCGGCCCTGGCCAGCAGGGCGCGGGCGGGCGGGTCGAGGTCGGCGACGGTCTCCAGGAAGTCGCCCTCGGCCTGGCTGTTGAGCGGCGCGCCGTCGGTCCCGGCGGCCCGCTCGGTCTGCAGCGCCCGGGCGGCCAGCACGCGGGCGGAGGCCTCGGCCGTGCCTTCGGACGGCGCGGGCAGGGCCAGGTCGGCGGCGGTGACCGGCGGGACCTCGATCTGCAGGTCGATCCGGTCCATCAGCGGGCCGGAGATGCGCGACTGGTAGTCGGTCTGGCAGCGCGGCGCGCGTCCGCAGGCGCCGCGGCCCGCGCCGCCGTGCCCGCATCGGCAGGGGTTCATCGCCGCGACGAGCTGGAAGCGCGCCGGATAGCGGACGTGGGCGTTGGCGCGGGCCACCACTACCTCGCCGGTCTCCAGTGGCTGGCGCAGGCTGTCGAGCGCCTGTGCTCCGAACTCGGGCAGCTCGTCGAGGAAGAGGACGCCGTTGTGGGCCAGGCTGACCTCGCCCGGCTTGGCCTTGAGCCCGCCGCCGGTGAGGGCGGCCATGCTGGCGGAGTGGTGCGGGCTGCGGAACGGCCGCGCGCGGCTGAGCTGGCCCTTGGCGATCAGGCCGGCCACCGAATGGACCATCGAGGTCTCCAGCAGCTCGGCGGGGGTCAGCGGCGGCAGGAGGCCGGGCAGGCGCGCGGCCATCATGGACTTGCCCGAGCCGGGCGGGCCGACGAAGCAGAGGTTGTGGCCGCCGGCCGCGGCGATCTCCAGCGCCCGCTTGGCGTGCTCCTGGCCCTTCACGTGGCGCAGGTCGGGGACGCGTTCGCCGTCCAGCATGTCGCCGGCCTGCGGCTGACCCAGGACCTGGACGCCGCGGAAGTGGTTCACCAGCGCGATCAGCGACGGGGCGGCGAGGATGCGGGTGTCGCCGGCCCACGCCGCCTCGGGTCCGCAGGCCTCGGGGCAGATGAGGCCCAGGCCCAGGCCGCCCGCCGCCACGGCCGCGGGCAGTGCGCCCGCCACCGGCGTGATGCGCCCGTCCAGCGCCAGCTCGCCCACCGCCGCCCAGCCCTCGAGCGCGTCGGGTGGGATGACGCCCATGGCGGCCATGATCGCCAGCGCGATGGGCAGGTCGTAGTGGCTGCCTTCCTTGGGCAGGTCGGCGGGCGCGAGGTTGGCGATGATGCGCCGGGCCGGCAGCGCCAGGCCCATGCCCTGGAAGGCGGCGCGGACGCGCTCGCGGCTCTCGGAGACCGCCTTGTCGCCCATGCCGACCAGGAAGAACTTGGCCTCGCCGCCGGTGAACTGGACCTGGACGTCGACGCGCACGGCCTCGACGCCCCGGAACGCCAGGGTCACCACACGCGCCGACATCCCCGCAACCCCTTGATTCCAGGCGAAAGTTATCCACAGCCCAGCATATGGCGGAGCTCAGATCAAGAACAAAAAATGAACTTACGGGGAAAGTAAGACGATTCCGTAACTTCCGGACGTCTCTTCGACAACAACCTAAGCCGTTGCGCGCAGGGCCTCAATCCGCTGCCACATCACGTCCGTGGCATCGATTCCGGTGAAGCGCTTGAGCGCGACGGCGCCGGTCGGCGAGGTCACATTGATCTCGGTCAGCGACTCGCCGATGACGTCGATGCCGACGAAGATCAGGCCGCGCGCCTTCAGCTCGGGGCCGATGGCGGCGCAGATCTCGCGGTCGCGGGCCGACAGTTCGACGGGCTGGGCCTCGCCGCCCACCGCGAGGTTCGAACGGATCTGGCCCTTGGCCGGCACGCGGTTGATGGCGCCCACGGGCTCGCCGTCGACGATCAGGATGCGCTTGTCGCCCTTGGTGACCGACGGCAGGAACTTCTGGACGATCACCGGCTCGCGGGCGAGCTCGGCGTGGATCTCGAGCAGGGTGTCGAGGTTGGGGTCGTCGGCCAGGTGGCGCGTGACGCCCGAGCCGCCGCGGCCGTTCAGCGGCTTCAGCACGATGTCGCCGTGCTTCGCGCGGAACTCGCGGACCGCCTCGCGGTCCCAGGTGATCAGGGTGGGCGGCTGCAGGCCCGGGAACTTGGTGACGAAGATCTTCTCGGGCGCGCTGCGCACCTCGGCCGGATTGTTGACCACCAGGGTCTTCGGGTGGATCGCCTCCAGGAAGAACGTGGCGTCGATGTAGTGCATGTCGAACGGCGGGTCCTGGCGCATCAGGACGACGTCGAACTCGCTGAGCTCGACCTTGCGCAGCTCGCCGAGGCGGGCGTGGTCGCCCTTCACCCGCTGGACGGTCACGTCGCGGCCGCGCGCGAAGACCCGGCCGTCCTCCATCGACAGCGTGCTGGTGAGGTAGACGAATAGCGAGTGCCCACGGGCCTGCGCCGTCTCCATCATGAGGAAGGTGGTGTCGCCCTCGATGTTGATCCCCTCGATGGGGTCCATCTGGACAGCGACCTTCAACGACATGCGCGTTCTCTCCGGCTTCGGCCCCGCCGACATAGGGCCTCGGGCCGCCCGGCGCCAGCCAAGCTATTTGCGGTAGATCCACCCCGAGGGCAGGTCGGTCATGCTGACGCCCTTCAGGACGAGGCGGGCCTTATAGAGCTCGACCACCACGTCGGGCCCGACCTGGCGCACCGTGTAGGCGGCGCCGAGGGCCACTTCCACGCGGTCGCCCTGCAGGGTGTCGAAGTCCATAACGGTGTCGGTCCCGGCCTCCTCGAAGGTGGCGAAGACATCCGCGCCCTTGCCGCCGCGCAGCACGTCGTCGCCCCGGCCGCCCGAGACCCAGTCGTTGCCGTCGCCGCCGTCGACCGAGTCGTTCCCACGTCCGCCGCGCATGACGTCGTCGCCCCCGGCGCCCGAGAGGGTGTCGTTCCCCTCGCGGCCCTGGATGTCCTCGGGCCGGCCCGACCCTTTCAGCCGGTCGTCGCCCTTGCCGCCGACGATCTGGCGGCGCAGGCCCTGGTACACCGTGATCGGCGGCAGGACGGCGTAGCGGCGGCGGTCGGCCACCGTGCGGGCGATGCGCGCCTGGGCCTCGGGCGACGCCGCGGGCGAGCCGGCCATGACGAAGCCCAGGCCGTTCTCGATGCTCTCCAGCGCCACGACGTCGGGCTGGAAGCGCTGGATGAGGTCGCGCCGCCAGACGCCCTGCTCGTTGTGCGCCGTGACGATCCGGCTGAAGTGGCCGTAGAGGAACGGCATCAGGTCGTTCGAGAACGAGTCCACCGTCATCAGGAGCACGGGCTTGCCGGTCTGTCCGGTGTCGATCACCCGCAGGCCGCGCCAGTTGCGGGGGCCGGCCAGGTAGCTGATGCGCAGGTCGGCGGCGGCCTTCGGGTCGCTGAACTGCGGGAAGTGGGGTTCGACGAAGCTGGCGACGCCCAGCATCAGGGCCAGGTCGCGGGGGTGGCCGTTGTCGGGCAGGTCGGTGAGTTCGGCGAAGGCCTCGAGCGGGCGCGGGCCCTCGGGGAAACCCTGGGCCTCCAGGGCCCGCATGAACGCCACATAGCCCTGGTAGGCGCCCAGTCCGGTCCAGTGGCTGTCGTAGCGGTCGTAGACGTGGGCGCCCCAGCGGGCCTGCTGGGCGATGGCCTCGTTCGGATAGACGAGGGCGCCCGCGCCCGAGGCGGCGGCGAGGCGGCGGAGTGTCACCGCGCGGCGATTGAAGTCGAGCTGGAACCAGTCGGGCGCGGCGCCGGGGAAGATCGCCTCCTTCACCGGAGCGGCCAGCACGACGTAGGTCCGTCCCTCGGCGCGCAGGGCTTCGGTCCGCCCGGCGAGGCCGCCCAGCCAGGCGCGCAGCTCGGCGTTGGTGGGCGTGGGATCGCCGCGGGCGGCGCTGAGGTCGCTGCCGTCATTGCTGAACAGCCAGCCGTCGTGCCCGACGACCACACGGCTGGTCCCGCTGACGCCCAGGCGGAAGCGGACGGCGTTCAGCGCGGCGATCAGATAGGTCCGCGCCGGGAAATGGTCAGCCACATAGGCGTCGGCGGCCTTGCGGAATGCGGTGAGGCCCGAGGCGTCCTTCGGCGGCTTGGGCAGTGGGGCCAGCTCGCGGTTCTCCTGCATCGCGGGCTCGTCCACGAGGTGCGGCAGGGCGAACGCACCGGCGAGCACCGCGACCGTGGCGGCGATCAGGCGTCCCCAGTGTGCGCGGCGGGCGTCGGACATCAGAAGCGGAAATAGAGGAAGGGGTTGAGGGTCGAGCCGGCGAGGATCGCCACGCTGAGCACGAGGCCCGCGATCAGCACCGGGGTGGAGAGGACGTGGACGCCCTGGGTGTCCAGCCGCCGCTCCAGCGTATGGGCAGGCGCGAGCTTCGGCGCGCGCAGGCGGTCCAGCAGCCAGGGCAGGGTCGGGACGGCGAAGACCAGACCCGCGGCGATGGCGGCCAGGGTCTGGGCGTCGAGCAGGGCGCGGGTGGCGATGGGCAGGGGCGCGGCGGCCTTCGCGTTCGCCATGGCGGCCAGGTAGTCGAGGGCGTGGGGCAGGGTCTCGCCGCGGAACAGGACCCAGCCGACCATGACCACGAGCAGGGCGTAGGCGTGGCCCACGACCCGCGGCGCGGCGGCCAGGAGGCGCCCCAGGCCAAAGCGTTCGATGAGCAGGAAGGCCCCGTGGTAGAGGCCCCAGATCACGAAGGTCCAGGCCGCGCCGTGCCAGATGCCGGTGAGCAGGAAGACGACCAGCAGGTTGCGCACCGTCTTCAGCCGGCCCTCGCGGTTGCCGCCCAGCGGGATGTAGACGTAGTCGCGGAACCAGGACGACAGCGAGATGTGCCACCGCCGCCAGAACTCGGTGATCGAGCGGCTGGCGTAGGGGTGGTCGAAGTTCTTCGGGAACGTGAAGCCCAGCATGAACGCCAGGCCGATGGCCATGTTCGAGTAGCCGCAGAAGTCGAAGTAGATCTGCAGCGTGTAGGCCAGGGCGCCCAGCCAGGCGGTGGCGGGATCGAGGGCGGCGGCCTGGAGGCCGAAGGCGTGGTCGGCCAGCGGCGCGACGGTGTTGGCCACCAGCACCTTCTGGCAGAGGCCGGTGACGAAGTACTGGATGCCCAGCCCGATGCGGCCCGTTCGCCGGCGGTCGGCGTGCAGCTCCTCGGCGATGTTGGCGAAGCGCACGATGGGGCCCGCGATCAGGTGCGGGAACATCAGGATGTAGGCCGCGAAGCGCGTGAGGCTGGGCTCGGACTCCACCCGCCGCCAGTAGACGTCGGCCACGTAGCTGATGAGCTGGAAGGTGAAGAACGAGATGCCCAGCGGCAAGGCGAGGTGGACCTCGGGCAGCGGGGCGCGCGGGATCAGGAGGTTCAGGTTGTGGGCCAGGAAGCCCGCATATTTGAAGACGCCCAGCACGCCGAGGTCGAGGACGACCAGGCCGGTCAGGATGGCGCGCCGCCGACCGGTCGCGTCGCTGGCGGCCAGGGCGCGCGAGCCCGCGTAGTTGGCGAGGATCAGGGCGGCGAGGAGGAAGATGTAGGGGCCTTCGCCCCAGACGTAGAAGGCGACGCTGCCGGTCAGCAGGGCGGCGGTGCGCCAGCCGCTCAGGTAGTAGCCGAGCAGGAAGACCGGCAGGAAGTAGAAGATGAAGATGATCGAGCTGAAGACCATCTTCGCCGGCGCCGCACCCTACTTCCGATTCGCGGCCCGCACTGTGGGCGCGCGGGGCGGGGCAACGCAACCGCCGCCGGTCGATGAGCTCGGCGGTGCGCCGCGCGCCCGTGTCAGGTCCAGCGGGTCCGCGCGGCGTTGAGCCCCTCGCAGACCTGTTCAATCCCGACTTTCCAGCCGGCGGAGATCGTCTGGCGCGACCTGCGCCCGGGGAAGCCGGACGGCGCGTCGAAGCGGATGATGCGGACCTGCCTGGTGGCTTCCTCGACGGCGAAGGGTCCGACCTCGCGCCACACCCAGGTCCGACGCCGCCAGAGCCAGATGTAGGTGAGGCCTTCGGGCTCCAGGACGAGGCGGGCGGGCCGCACCAACTGGGCCACGCCGAACAGGGCGAAGCCGCCGAAAAGCGCCAGGCCCGCAACGCCGACGAGGTGCAGATACTCGGGCGAGTATCGGCTCGTGCCCTTCTGGTCGTTGATCAGCATGAGCGCGATCGGGAGGAAGACCAGGCAGCCCAGCACGACGAGCGCCATCTTGGCGCGGCTCTGGACGAAGGTCGTGGCCTCCATCAGTTCAGCCGCAGCCTGACGCGTTCGCGCTGGGCGCGGGCGGCCAGCGCGGCGCCGCCGTCGAGGGCGGTGGCGCGCTGCAGGGCCTCCAGCGCGCCGGCGAGCGCGCCCTGGCCCTCGCGGGCGGCGGCGACGTCCAGCCAGGGGCGGTGGTCGGTAGGGTCGAGCAGGGCCCGGCGCAGGGCGGCGCGCTCGGCGCGCGCGAAGTCGCCGTAGGCGCTGGCGTTGGCGTAGACGATGTTCTGCAGCCGCAGCAGCACGGCGCGGTCGCTGACGGGCGCCATCAGTCGGTCCAGCCGGTCGGCGACGTTGGGGGTCAGGCCGGCGTGCAGGGCGCGGCGGGTGAGTTCGGATGGCAGGACGACCCGGCCCTCGGAGAACGGGTCCAGGGCCAGCGGCCCCTCGTCGGTCTCGATGCGCAGCAGGAAGTGGCCCGGGAAGTCGACGCCCTGCAGCGTCAGGCCGCAGCGGCGGCCGGCATGCAGGTAGAAGAGGCCGATGGTGACGGCCAGGCCCTTGCGGCGGCCGGCGACGGCGATGACGTCGGCGTTGTCGGGGTCCTCGATGGTGAAGAGGTCGCCCGACAGGCCCAGGTCGCCGGCCATGGTCTCGGCGATCGCCTCCTCGGGGCTCTCGCGCTTCAACCGCTCGGACAGGCGCTCGACGCCGATGGCGGCCATCTCGCGGGCGTTGGCGGGGTCGCGGGCCGGCTCCTCGTGGATGGCGCAGGCGATCGCAGCCTCAAGCAGCGGGAAATCGCCCTCCGTGGCGCTCCCGGCTTGCGACAGGATGCTCTCCGCCTCGTCCCGGTCCATCCGTCCCTCAACCGCCCTTCCAGGCATCCGGAATATGCCGAGGAAGCCGTCCCGGCGCGAGAGCCAGCAGGTCCAGCCGAACGGCGCAGGACGAGAGGCCCGGCCGGTTGGCTGCAAGCGTGGCGCCAGCCCGGCGCAGGCGGTCCCGCTGGTCTAAAGTCACGGTCTCCAGGGCGAGTTCCAGGCTGGCGCGCTGCTTCACCTCGACCAAGGCGAGAACCTTGCCGCGCTTCGCCAGGAGATCGATCTCGGCCTGGGGCGTCTTCAGGCGGAAGCCGAGGATGCGGTAGCCCTTCACCATCAGCCAGGCCGCGGCCCAGGCCTCGGCGCGGCGGCCCGACAGCCGGGCGGCCGCGCCCCGCGCCGCCCGGGCGGTCACGACTTCAGCTCCAGGGCGCGGCGGTAGAGGTCGCGGCGCGGCAGGCCCAGGGCCTTGGCCACCTCGGCGGCGGCGTCGGCGGGCTTCAGGCGGCGGAGCGCGTCGCGCAGGGCCGCGTCGGCGTCGGCGGCGCTAGCCTCCACCTCCCGGCCGGGGGCCACCAGGATGACGATCTCGCCCTTGGGTGCGTCCAGCTTCGGATCGGCCGCCAGGGTCGCGAGCGGGCCGCGGTAGAAGGTCTCGTAGAGCTTGGTCAGCTCGCGGCAGACGACAGCCTCGCGCTCGGCGCCCAGCACGGCGGCCATGTCGGCCAGGCTGTCGGCCAGGCGCGAGCCGCCCTCGAAGAACACCAGCGTGGCGCGCACGCCCGCGAACTCCTCCAGGAACGTGCGCCGCGCGGCGCTCTTGGGCGGCGGGAAACCGACGAACAGGAAGCGGTCGGTGGGCAGGCCGGCCGCCGACAGTCCGGCCAGCAGGGCCGAGGCGCCGGGGATCGGATAGACGCGATGGCCCGCCTGGGCTGCCTCGCGAACCAACCGGTAGCCGGGGTCGGAGATCAGCGGCGTGCCGGCGTCGGAGACGATGGCCACCCGCTGCCCCTCGGCCAGGGCGGCCATCACCTTGGGCCGCACCCGCTCGGCGGCGTGCTCGTCGTGGCGTTCCAGCTTCGCCTTGATGCCGAACGCGGCGAGCAGCTTGCCCGAGACCCGCGTGTCCTCGGCCAGCACCAGGTCGGCCTGGTTCAGCACATCGAGGGCCCGCAGGGTGATGTCGCGCAGGTTCCCGATGGGCGTGGCGACGACATAGAGCCCAGGCGCGAGCGGGGCGTCGTCGAGGGCAGGAACGGGCAGGGCGCGGGCCATGGGCGCGCAGGGTTCGCCGCTCCGGCGCGCAAAGGCAAGGCCTGCGGGCCCGACGTCGGGCGCAACCGCGATCAAGCGGCTAGAGGCCCTCCCAATCATGATGGATCATCATGATTGGCCAAGAAGGCCTCTAAATCAAAGAGATCGAGCCCGTTGATCCCGATTGGCCTAGGCCAACCGGGACGGGCTCTAGGGTGGCGCGGGCTCACAACGGCGCGTGTTTCGTGGGAGCGGTCATGGATTCCGTGCAGAGGGCGATCTGGTTCGTTGAGGGGCATCTCTGGGAGGAGATCACCCTCGACGACGTGGCCGACGTGGCGGGGCTGTCGCGCCACCACATGGTCCGCGCCTTCGGCCAGGTCACCGGCCGCTCGGTCATGCGCTACGTCCGCGCGCGGCGTCTTTCCGAGGCGGCGCGCGGGCTGGCGGCCGGCGCGCCGGACATCCTCTCGGTGGCCCTGGAGGCCGGCTACGGCTCCCACGAAGCGTTCACCCGCGCCTTCCGCGACCAGTTCGGCCTCACGCCCGAGCAGGTGCGCGCGAAGGGCTGCGCCTCGACGCTCGAACTCGTGGAGCCCATCACCTTGGACGATACCCGCATCCTCGACCTCGCCCCGCCGCGCCATGTGGACCTGGGGCCGCTGCTGCTGGCCGGCCTGACCGAGCACTACTTCGACGGCGTCATGGCCGGCATCCCGAACCAGTGGCAGCGCTTCGGGCCATGGATCGGCCACGTGCCCGGCCAGAAGGCCGGCGGCGTCACCTATGGCGTCGTCTGGAACGGCGACGACGAACGGACCACCGACTACCTGACCGCCGTGGAGGTCTCCGACTTCGCCGACCTGCCGGACGAGCTCAGCCGCCTTCGCGTGCCCGCGGGCCGCTACGTCGTCTGGGAGCATGCGGGCCACATCACCGAGATCCGCTCGGTGTGGCGCACCGTCTGGGGCGAGTGGGCGCCCAGGTCGGGGGTGAAGCTGGCCGACGCCCCGTTCTTCGAGCGCTATCCGGCCAGCTTCGACCCGGTGACCGGCGAAGGCGGCTTCGAGATCTGGCTGCCGGTGGCGGCATAGGGCAGCGCGACCGGCGTGTTCAGCGGCGGGCCAGGCTCTCCAGATAGGCGCAGAACATGTCGGCCATGGCGTCGGAATAGGTGGCGATCTCCTCGGGCGTGCGAGGGGTTTCGGAGAACTCCTTGCCGACGGCGCTCATGGTCCGTTTGATCAGGTCGGCGGCGAGGGCGCGCGTGGGCTCCGGCGTGTCGGGCAGGGCTTCGGCCATGAAGGCCTGGATGAAGAGCTGGCTCGATTCGCGGGCCTCCTGGGCCTCGGGCGCGTCGCGGTAGAGGGGGGCGGCGTCGTGCAGCGCCACGCGCATGCCGGCCTCTTCGCATTCCGAGCGGACGAAGGCGTGGATGAGGGCGCGCAGGCGCTCCAGCGGCGGGCGGCTCGTGTCCTCCAGGATCCCGCGCAGCAGGCCGGTGGTCTCGCGCCACTCGTCGCTCTGCAGGCGGAAGAGGATCGCCGCCTTGTTGGGGAAGTACTGGTAGACCGAGCCCACGCTGACGCCGGCCTTCTCGGCCACCCGTGCGGTGGTGAAGCGCTGGGCGCCTTCCTTCGCGAGAACCTGAACCGCCGCCTCAAGGATCGCGGCGACCAGCTCGGCCGAGCGGGCCTGCTGCGGCTGCTTTCGCGAGGAAATCCGGGGACTTGAGCGATCGGCCATGGGGCTTTCGGGCAATGCGAATATCGAACCTGACGAATTAGTCGCATTTTTCCGGCCGGTGCAAGGACGCGCCAAACCCCCGGAGATCCTCCATGACCACCCTGACCCCCTGCAGCCTGGCCACCGCGCCGCTCGCGCCCTTGCTGCAGCGGCTGTTCGACGAGGCCGACGCGGCCTCGCCGGCCCAGAGCCCGGCCTTCGCCCATGTCTCGGCCGAGGAACGCACGCGGCTGATGCAGAGCAAGGCCGACTACCGCGACCTCTACGCCCAGCTGAAGGACTACCCCCTGCCCGTGTCGCGGGAGACCGGGGCGCTGCTCTACATGCTGGCGCGCAGCGTCGGCGCAAAGAGCATCGTCGAGTTCGGCACGTCGTTCGGGCTCTCGACCCTGCATCTGGCCGCGGCCCTGCGCGACAACGGCGGCGGCCGGATCATCACCACCGAGTTCGAGCCGTCGAAGGCGGCGCGCGCGCAGGCCAACCTGACGGCCGGCGGGGTCGCCGACCTGGTGGAGATCCGCGAGGGCGACGCGCTGCAGACCCTGGCGTCCGGCCTGCCGGAGACCATCGACCTCGTCCTCCTCGACGGGGCCAAGTCGCTCTACGGCGACATCCTGGACCTGCTGGAGAGCCGCCTGCGGGTGGGCGCCCTGATCGTCGCCGACAACGCCGACTACTGCCCCGAGTACATGGCGCGCGTGCGCTCCGCGGCCTCGGGCTACCTGTCGGTTCCGTTCGCCGACGACGTGGAGCTGTCGGTGCGGCTCGGATGAGCCTTCTTTCGATACGATTTCGACTGTATCGAAAAAGCGCTTGCGGGCCGATACGATTTCGATGTATCTAAATTTCAGACATATCGAAACTAGGTCTAAAACGAATGCACAGACACTTTCACGAACACCGCTTCCACCGCAGCCGCCACGGCTGGGGCGGGCGCATGGGCCGCGATCATGAGGATCATCACGGCGACCGCCACGAGCGCCGCCGCGGCCGCTTCGGCCGCTTCTTCGAACACGGCGACCTGCGGGTCGTGGTCCTGGCCTTGCTCGAGGAGCAGCCCCGCCACGGCTACGAGCTGATCAAGGAGCTGGAGGAGCGCACCGGCGGCGCCTATCGGCCGTCGCCGGGCGTGGTCTATCCGACGCTCGCCATGCTCGAGGACGAGGGCTTTATCCGCCAGGCCGAGGTCGAGGGTGGGGGCCGCAAGCGCTTCGAGATCACCGACGAGGGCAAGGCCGAGCTGGAGCGCAACCGCGCCTCGGTCGAGCAGGTCTTCGGCCGGATGGACGAGGCCTCGCGCCACGCCGGACCGGGCCGCCACCGCGTGGGCCGGGCGATGATGAACCTGGGCATGGCGCTCCGGAACCGCATGAGCCGCTCGGTCAGTCCCGAGGAGCTCGACCGGATCATCGCCATGATCGACGACACGGCCGCCGCCATCGAGCGGACCTGATCGCTCCCCCGATCCCAGTCCCGGTCGCCTGAACCGCTTCTTCCCCAGAAGCCCGAGCGGTTCCACCTGGAGCCTCCGCCACCCCGGCGGAGGCTCTTTTTTGCCTCAGGTGCGGCGGCTGCGCCTTTCCCCTATATAGCCGCGGCCATGAGCCGTCCGTTCCTGAAGATGAACGGGCTCGGCAACGACTTCGTCGTGGTCGAGACCCGCAGCGCCCCCTTCGATCCTTCGCCCGAGCAGGTGCGCGCGATCGCCGACCGCAAGGCCGGCGTGGGCTGCGACCAGCTGATCGTGATCGGCAAGGCCGAGGATGCGGACGCGTACGTGCGCTTCTGGAACGCCGACGGCGAGGAGGTCTCGGCCTGCGGCAACGGCACGCGCTGCGTCGGCTGGCTGCTGATGCAGTCCAGCGGCAAGGACGAGGCGGTGATCGAGACCAAGGCCGGGCGGCTGGTCGCCACGCGGGCCGGCGAGCGGCTGGTCAGCGTCGACATGGGCGAGCCCCGGCTGGCGTGGGACCAGATTCCGCTGGCGGCCGAGCACGACACGCTCGGGCTGGACGTGGCGCTGAGCGACCATCCGGCGCTGCGGACGCCGCCGGGCTGTGTCTCCATGGGCAACCCGCACGTGGTGTTCTTCGTGGACGACGTGGACGCGGTCCCGATCGCCGAGATCGGCCCGAAGATCGAGACCCATCCGCTGTTCCCCGAGCACGTGAACGTGGGCTTCGCCCAGGTGCTCACCCCCGACCGCATCCGCCTCAGGGTCTGGGAGCGCGGCGCGGGCCTGACGAAGGCCTGCGGGACCGGCGCCTGCGCCGCCCTGGTCGCCGCCGCGCGTCGTGGCCTGGTCGGTCGCGAGGCGACGATGGTGCTGGACGGCGGCGAGCTGCACATCGAATGGCGCGGCGACGGCCATGTGGTCATGACCGGCCCGGCGGCCGTGGACTTCATGGGTGAGCTTCCTTGAGCGAACCCGCCTACACGCCGCGGCCCCGCCGCTGGTGGATCGCTTTCCTGCTGAACGCCCTGTTCCCGCCCGTGGGCTTCGCCTACGCCGGCGCGTGGAAGGCGGTCGGTATGACCGTGGTCATACTCGCCGCGGGCGCGGTGGCGGCCAACGAATGGACCCTGGCCTCGCCGCCGGGCGTCTACCGGTTCGGGCTGCAGGGCCTGCTGGTCGGCAGCGCGGTGGTGGCGCTGCTGTTCGGCGCGGCCGCGGCGGTCGTGGCCTGGCGCGCGCCGCCCAAGGACGGGCGGCCCAGCAAGCTGGCCCTGCTCTATGTGGCGCCCTGGGTTCTGCTGCTGGTGGGCAACATGGCCTATGGCGCCTATGGCCCGCACCCGACCTACAACATCAGCAGCGAGGCCATGTCGCCGACGCTGCAGCCGGGCGACATCGTGATGGTGGACGGCGCGCGGGCCGAGTGCGGCAAGGTCCGGCCGAAGCCGGGCGACGTGGTGGTGTTCCGCAAGCCGGGGACCGCCGCGCCGTTCATGCACCGGGTCGTCGCCGGGCCGGGCCAGACGGTGGCCATGGACCAGGGCGTGCTGACCCTCGACGGCAAGGCCGTGGCGCGAGAGCCCAAGGGCTCGGTGGCGACGCCGAATCTGGCCGTGCGGGCGACCGAGTTCGAGGAGACGCTGCCGAACGGCGCGCGCTATCGCATCTACGACCTGGGGCCCACGGGCGAGCTGGACCAGATCGCCGCCAAGACCGTGCCGGCGGGTTCGTGGTATCTGATGGGCGACAACCGCGACAACGCCGCGGACTCGCGCGTGTTCGGGCCGGTCGCGGCCGCGGACGTGTGCGCCGTGGCGCTGAAGGTGGTCTACGCGAAGGACGAGCGCCGTGTCGGCCGACGCCCCTGACATGATCCCGCCTTCGACCGACGCCACGGGCGACGTCGACATCGTCACGTTCGGCTGCCGGCTGAACGCCTACGAGAGCGAGGTCATCCGCAAGCGCGCCGCCGAGGATGGGCTCGCCGACGCCATCGTCTTCAACACCTGCGCGGTGACGAACGAGGCCGTGCGCCAGGCGCGGCAGGCGATCCGCAAGGCGCGGCGCGAGCGGCCGGGCGCGAAGCTGATCGTCACGGGGTGCGCCGCCCAGATCGACCCCGCCGCCTTCGCCGCCATGGCCGAGGTGGACCTCGTCCTGGGCAACGCCGAGAAGAGCGCGCCCGGCGCCTATGCCCCGCCGGCGGCCGACGCCGAGCCGATGCGGGTGCGCGTCAACGACATCATGAGCGTGCGCGAGACCGCTGGCCACCTGATCGACGGGTTGAAGGACCGGGCGCGCGCCTATGTGGAGGTCCAGAACGGCTGCGACCACCGGTGCACCTTCTGCATCATCCCCTACGGGCGCGGGAACTCGCGCTCGGCGCCGGCCGGCGAGGTGGTGGAGCAGGTGCGCAAGCTGGCGGCCCAGGGCTACCAGGAGGTGGTGCTGACCGGCGTCGACGTGACCAGCTGGGGCGCCGACCTGCCGGGCCGGCCGACGCTGGGCCAGCTGGTGGCGCGGATCCTGAAGCTGGTCCCCGAGCTGCCCAGGCTTCGGTTGTCGTCGATCGACGCGGCCGAGATCGACCCGGACCTGATGCGCTGCCTGCGCGACGAGCCGCGGCTGATGCCCTACCTGCACCTCAGCCTGCAGGCGGGCGACGACATGATCCTGAAGCGCATGAAGCGCCGCCACCTGCGCGCCGACGCGCTGAAGCTGGTGGCCGAGGTGCGCGCCGCGCGGCCCGACGTGGCCTTCGGCGCCGACCTGATCGCGGGCTTCCCCACCGAGACCGACGAGATGTTCGAGAACTCGATCCGGCTGGTGGAGGAGGCGGGCCTGGCCTTCCTGCACGTCTTCCCGTTCAGCGCCCGGCCCGGCACGCCGGCCGCGCGGATGCCGAAGGTGAAGGGCGAGGTGGTCAAGGCGCGCGCCGCCCGCCTGCGAGCCGCCGGCGAGGCGGGGCTGGCGCGGCACCTGGATCGTCAGGTAGGCCGCACGCTGTCGGGCCTGGTCGAGCGGCCGGGCGTGGCGCGGGCCGAGGACTTCACCGAGATCGCCTTCACGGGCGAGGCGGCGGTCGGCGGCGTGACCCCGCTGCGCGTCACCGGCCACGACGGCCGGCGGCTGACCGCGCACGTCCCGGCGCCCGCGGCGGCATGAGCGTCACGGGCGGCTGCCAGTGCGGGGCGGTGCGCTTCCGGGCGGAGGCGCTGGGCGAGGCCAGCATCTGCCACTGCCGCATGTGCCAGAAGGCCACCGGCGGGCTGTTCGGTCCCTACGCCGGCGTTGAGGGCCTTGTGTGGACGCGGGGCGAGCGCAAGCGCTTCCAGAGCTCCAACAAGGTCTGGCGCGGGTTCTGCGAGGCGTGCGGCACGCCGCTGACCTGGGAGCATGTGGCGGGCCTGACGGGCGTCGCTGTCGGGGCGCTCGACGACCCGGCCGCCGTGACGTTCGCCGAGCAACTCGGCAGCGAAAGCCGGCTTCCGTGCGTTGATGCGCTGGCCGACCTGCCGACCCACGAGCCCACCGAACCCCGGGCCGCGGCGCATCTCGCCAGCATCGTCAGCCTGCAGCACCCGGACCACGACACGTGACGACATCCCCCCAGGACGGCCGGACCGGCGGATGCCAGTGCGGGGCCGTGCGCTTCCGCGTCGAGGGCGAACTGGGCCGCGCCAGCATCTGCCATTGCCGGATGTGCCAGAAGGCGTTCGGGTCGTTCTTCGGGCCCTATGTCTCCATGAAGCCGGAGCAGGTGACCTGGACGCGCGGCGAACGGAAGCTGTTCGCCAGCTCGAACCTGGTCAACCGCGGCTTCTGCGGCGACTGCGGCACGCAACTCACCTTCGAGGGCTCAGGCTTCTTCGACATCGCCATCGGCGCCTTCGACGACCCGACCGACATCCGGCCGACGATCCAGATCGGCCTGGAGGGCAAGCTGCCCTGGGTGGACGAGCTGCCGTCGCTGCGCACCCAGTCGCCGGAAGCGCAGGCGAGGACGGCGGAGTATCAGGCGCAGGTGATCAGCCACCAGCATCCGGACCGCGACACCTAGTTCTCGTCATCCCACGGTCGCGAAGCGATCCGGGGGACCCAAGCTGACTCTCGCGCAGCCCGGGACTCGGCTTGGGTCCCCCGGACCAGCCTTCGGCTGACCGTGGGATGACGAGTTTTGTGATCACGTCGGCGGTGCGCGGCCCGGGAAGCCCGGCATCTGCCAGCCGAAGAGGATGGCGCCGGCGCGGACGATGAAGGCGGCCAGGAAGCCCATGGTCCCGCTGACCGCGAGGGGCAGGTGCAGGCCATGCAGGCCGACGAACACCGCGGCGCCGATCAGAGCGGGGGTCACGTAGAGCTCGCGGCGCAAGAGGATCGAGGGTTCGTGGGCCAGGACGTCGCGGATCACGCCCCCGAAGGTCGAGGTCAGCACGCCCATGATCACCGCCGAGAAGGGCGGCACGCCGAGCGAGGTGGCCTTCAGGGCGCCAACCACCGCGTAGGCGGCCATGCCCAGCGCGTCGAGCCAGAGCAGCAGCCGCTCGCGCCCCTGGCCCCAGCCCAGCAGCCAGATCGCCAGCGCGCCCACCAGGCAGACGACGATGTACTCGGGCCGCGCAACCCAGAAGACCGGCGCGTCGATCAGCAGGTCGCGCAGGGTGCCGCCGCCGACGCCGGTGACGGCGGCGAAGAAGCCGAAGGTGATGATGTCGTGCTTCTGACGCGCCGCCGCCAGCGCCCCAGACGCGCCGAACACCGCCACGGCGGCGTAGTCCAGTATCGTCAGGGCCTGGCCGAGGGCGTCCATGGCCCCTTGATGCGGTGAGGCGTGACGGCGCGCAAGGCGCGTCACTTTTGCCCGGCGCGTCGCCCGGATGGCGAAGCGGTTTCCACTTCGCCGGATGACGCGCTAGAAGCCGCCCCCATGGCTGAACCCAAACGCGGCTGGTTCGCGCGCCTCACCGAAGGCCTGACCAAGTCCTCCAAGCAGATGGGCGACCAGATCGCCCAGGTCTTCGTCTCCAAGGAGCCGCTCACCCAGGAGAAGCTGGACGAGCTGGAGGAGATGCTGATCGAGGCCGACCTGGGCCCGCATTCGGCCGCGCGGATCACCGAGCGCTTCGCGTCGGAGAAGTTCGGCAAGGACGTGGACGAGAGCGAGATCCGCGAGGCGCTGGCCACCGCGATCGGCGACGAGCTCACCAGCCGCCAGGGCGACTTCGAGCCGCTGTCGGGCGCACGGCCCTATGTGGTGCTGTTCATCGGCGTGAACGGTTCGGGCAAGACGACCACCCTGGGCAAGATCGCCACCGACCTGACGCGCCAGGGCGCCAAGGTGCTGGTGGTGGCGGGCGACACCTTCCGGGCCGCCGCCGTCGAGCAGCTGAAGATCTGGGCCGAGCGGGCCGGCGCGCACTTCATGGGCCGCCCCACGGGATCGGACGCCGCCGGCCTCGCGTTCGACGCCGTGCAGAAGGCCCGCGACGAGGGCTACGACGTCGTGCTCATCGACACCGCCGGCCGCCTGCAGAACAAGGCCGGCCTGATGGAAGAGCTGCTGAAGATCATCCGCGTGGTGAAGAAGGTCGACCCCGACTATCCGCACGAGACCCTGCTGGTCCTGGACGCGACCGTGGGCCGCAACGCGCTGGCCCAGGAGAACATCTTCGGCAACCAGATCGGCGTCTCGGGCATCGTGATGACCAAGCTGGACGGCACGGCGCGCGGCGGCGTGCTGGTGCCCGTGGCCCAGGCGTCGGACAGCCCCATCAAGCTGATCGGCGTGGGCGAGGGCGTCGACGACCTGCAGCCCTTCAACGCCCGCGCCTTCGCCCGCTCGCTGGTGGGCCTCGAGGAACCTATTCGATGAGCGCCGAGAACAACCGGCACTGGATCCGCTACTTCGTGGACTATGCCGCGCTGGCGGCGTTCCTGATCGCCTACCTCGTCACCCGCGACCTGCAGAAGGCCACCTGGGGCCTGGTGGTGGGCTCGGTGATCGCGATCATCGTCGGGTTCGCCGTGGAGAAGCGGATCGCGCCGCTGCCGCTGTTCGTGGGCGGCGCGGGCCTGGTGTTCGGCGGCGCCTCGCTGTTCTTCCACGACCCGCGGATCCTGAAGGTGAAGCCGACGATCGTGAACACCGCCATCGGCCTCCTGCTGCTGGGCGGCCTCGTTATGAACAAGCATCCGCTGAAGCTGGTGCTGGGCGACGCCTTCGACATGCCCGACGCCACCTGGCGGCGGCTGACGCTGAACTATGCGGGCTTCTTCCTGGGCTTGGCGGCGCTGAACGAGTTCGTCTGGCGCACCCAACCGGACGGCACGTGGGTGCTGTTCCGCTTCCCGGGCATGATGATCCTGACGGTGGTCTTCTCCATCGCCCACGCGCCGCTGCTCATGAAGTACGTCAAGGCCGAGGAACTCCCGCCCCCGCCGACGGAGTGACCGCGGCGCTCGTCAGGGCTTCGGGAAGGTGATGTTGCTGGGGCGCAGGTGGGGGGACTGGAGGCGGTTGTAGTCCGAGTCCGCCAGGCCGCCGACGATCAGGCCGAGCAGCTCCGCGCCGCCGGCCTCGCGGGGCGGCGGTTCGCCATAGAGCTGCCTCCAGAGGGCGGCGGCTTCTTCGTAGATGCGGTCTTCCCGTCCCATGGGCCTATCAAATGCTACTCGCACGGACAAAACCCGCCGGGGACGTACGGCGTTCCGTGATAAAATGTAGTTAATTTCGGGGCTTGGGCGTGGAACCCGTTTCGCGCGGCTAGACGCGGATGTCGAACAGGGAGCCCGGGCGCGGGATCCGCTGGGGTTGTTCCGAGGGCTGGGCCGCCACGGTGCGTTGTGCGGGCGCGGCCTGTGCGGGGGCCGCCGTGGCGGTCGGCGCCGCGGGGCCCGCGGTCTGGGTCGGGGCCTGGGTCTTGCCCAGCGCCTCGAAGAAGGCGCGCTGGGCGGCGAGCTTCGACGTGTCCTGGCCCGGCGGGCGCTGCGGCGTCTGCGGCTGCGGGAACGGGTTCGAGCGGATCGTCGTCACTTGGGGCGCGGCCAACATGGTTAACAGGCGATGCGGCCAAACTGCCGCTTCCGCCTCAACGCATGGTTAACGGGCCAGTTTCGCCAGCTTTGCGGCCTCGGCCTCGGTGAGCGGCCCGGTGTGCTTGGCCAGCACCTTGCCGTCGCGGCCGACGACGTAGGTCTCGGGGACGCCTGTGACGCCGAACTCCACCCCGGCGCGGCCGTCGCGATCGACCAGGGCGGTGGTGAACGGGTCGCCCAGCCGGGTCAGGAAGGCCTGGGTGTTGGGCGGAGCGTCCTTGTAGGCGATCCCCACGACGCGGACGCCCGAACCCTTGAGGCCCATCAGCACCGGGTGCTCGATCTCGCACGGCGCGCACCAGGAGGCGAAGAAGTTCACCACCATGGGCCCGTCTGCGGCGGCCGTGCGGATGTGGACCGGCTGGCCCTCGGCGAGCGTGGGCAGGGTGACGTCGGGGACCATGCGCCCGACCAGGGTCTGCGGTTGGTACTTCGAGTCCGAGCGCTGCAGCGCATAGAAGTAAAACAGGCCGCCCAGCGCCACGAGCGCCACGATCGGCAGGAAGGCGAGCCAGCGGCTCATCCTACTTCGCTCCCTTCGGGAGCTTCGAAGGACAGGCGCCCCAGGGGCCTAGTCCTGCGTAGCCTTGGCGAAGCAGGATCATTTGCGGGTCAGCTCTTCGTAACGCCGACGCCAGCGGCGGGCGTGGCCGAGCGAGAACCAGAGCATCCCGGCGAACACCACGGCGGTGATCGCGAAGGCCGGGACGATGAACTCGGCGTACTTGAAGTCGAACATCAGTCGCTCCGCACCCTAGTCGAAGGCCACGCGTTGTGCGGCGATCTCGGCCTTGCGGCGCCAGACCTCGGCGCGGATGCCCACCAGCCACAGCGAGCCGAAGGCCGACATGTAGGCCAGCGCCATCAGGAGCAGCGGCACCCAGAACACCGGCGGCATGGACGGGCCGTCCTTGCGGAAGAGCGACGTACCCTGGTGGATCGAGTTCCACCATTCGACGCTGAAATGGATGATCGGCAGGTTGATCGAGCCCACCAGGGCCAGGATCGCCGCGGCGCGGGCCGCCTTCTGCTCGTCGTCCATCGAGGCGCGGAGCGCGATGTAGGCGATGTAGAGCAGGAACATCACCAGCACCGACGTCAGCCGCCCGTCCCACTCCCACCAGGTGCCCCACATGGGCCGGCCCCAGAGCGAGCCGGTGACGAGGGCCAGGAAGGTGAAGGCCGCGCCCAGCGGGGCGGCGGCGGCGGCGGCGCAGTCGGCCAGGGTGTGGCGGAAGATCAGCGCCAGGAAGCTGGCCACGCCCAGGCAGACGTAGGCGAACATGCTCATCTGGGCCGCGGGCACGTGGATGAACATGATCCGGACCGTCTGGCCCTGCTGGTAGTCCTCGGGGGCAGTGAAGCCGAGGTAGAGGCCGACCACGGCGAGCGCCAGGGCGATGACCCCGAACATCGGCGCCGCCCAGCGCGAGAACGCCATGAAGCGGTCCGGATTCGACAGGAAGGCGGGCGCCCAGCTCATGCGACCGGCATAGAGAGGGAGCGCCCGCCCGGCAAGCTGCAGCTTTGCGGTGTGAAGTGTCCGAACAGCTCTTCCATTCTCTCCAAGATCGTCATCGCCCGGCTTGTCCGGGCGACCCATGATCTCCGCGTTGGATCGGAAGACTGCAGCGCCGCCGCCGCGATCAATCCGCGCCTCCCGCGATCATGGGTGGCCCGGACAAGCCGGGCCATGACGAGCAAGGGAAATTGGCGCTACAGCCGCGGCGGCCGCGGGGGTTCCGGCGGTTCGGGCGGCATCGGGATGTGGTGGCCGGCCGGGATCAGCATCGGGCCGAACGACGGGCCGGAGAACATCAGCATCGGCATGGCGTCGAAGGCCTTCTTCTGGCGGGCGTCGAGCTGGCCGTAGAAGGTCTTGATGGCTGCGATCCGGCGGTTCATCTCGGCCTGCTGCTCGGCCATGCGGGCTTGCATGTCGTCGAGCCGCTGCAGGGTGGTGCGCTCGCCGTCGCGCTCGAACTTCACCATGTGGTCGCGGTGCTCGCCGTCGCGGCGGGTGGCCTCGAGGAACGCCTTCAGGGCGGGCTCCTGGTCGGGGCGCAGCTGCAGGATGTCGGAGAGGTGGTCGCTGCGATCGCCGCGCCAGACGGTGTCGCCCTGGCGGTAGATGCGGACCTCGCGGCGCTCGGCGCGCTCGGGCCGGACGCCGGGCGGGGCGGCGGCGCTGGCGTCTTCTGCGGCTTCGCGGCGGGCCTGGTCGCTGGTCTGGGCGAACGCGGCGCCCGAGATGAGGGTGAGGGTGGCTCCGGCCAGGAGCCAGGTCATGGGCTTCGACATCTTCGTCTCGTCTCCCGTTGTGGTTCCCTTCGAAGGGCCAGGGTTCCGGGCAGCATGAGGCGGAAAAGCGGCGGGCGGGGGTTAAGCTTTCTTCATGTGCTTCCAAGGCTTTGAGGCGGCATACGGCGGCGCTTCGAGGATGGAGAGAGACCGATGTTCGCCGCCCTGTTCGCCGCCGCCGCCGTGGCGACCGCCGCGCCGCAACCGATGGATCCGGCCCAGGTGAAGGCCATCGAGGCCGTGGCCTACGACTATGTGGACGGCCAGCTGGAGGGCGACGCCGCGCGCGTGGCGCGTTCGCTGCACCCGGACCTAGCCAAGCGCGCGGTGACCACCGACCCCAACGAGAAACTGGCCCTGCGCCGGATGTCGAAGGAGGAGCTGGTCGACCTCACGAAACAGGGCGTGCTGAAGACGCCGAAGGACCAGTGGGATCGCTCGGTCCGCGTGCTGGACATCGCCGGCAATGCCGCGGTGGCCCGGGTCGAGACGCCGTGGTTTGTGGACTATTTCCACCTTGGCCGCTTCGGCGAGCGCTGGGTGATCGTCAACGCCCTCTGGTACCCGAAGCCGAAGGGCTAGGCCGGCAACGCCGCGGCGCGTCAGCGCCGCATTGATCAACCACGAACCACACGAACCACACGAACGAAGCAAGTCAGTCCGAGGCCGTGCGGCTGCGAGTTCGTGTGGTTCGTGTGGTTCGTGGTTCAAAAGGACTGCGCCTGCGGCGCGCACCGAGCCGGATGGCGGAGCGCCCTAGCTGAGTGCGTTGCGGCAGGCGGCGGCCATGGCGAGGGGGCCGAAGGCGACGGCGGCGGCGGCGTAGGCGCCCAGGAAGGCGACCCCGCCGGTCCAGGGCAGGCCGCTCGCGAAGTTGGCCAGGGCCCCGCCGCCGAAGATGACGGGCGGCACGAAGAGGGGGAGCACGATCACCGCGGTGAGCAGACCGCCGCGGCGCGCGCCCAGGCTGAGCGCCGCGCCGATGCCGCCCACGAAGGCGAAGGCCACGCCGCCCAGCAGCGCGCAGGCGAAGATCAGCGGGGCCAGGGCCGGACTGGCGCCCAGGGCGATGGCGGCGACGGGCGAGGCGAGCGCCAGCGGCGCGCCCGTCGCGAGCCACTGGCCGACGCATTTCACGAGGCAGGTGAGCTCCAGCGGCACGGGCGAGAGCATCAGGAGGTCCAGCGCGCCGTCCTCGTAGTCGCGCTCGAACATCCGCTCCAGCGACAGCAACGAGGCCAGCGCCAGGGCGACCCAGGCGGCGCCGGTGGCGATGGCGGCCAGCCGATCGTGCTGCGGCCCAATGGCCAACGGCAGGAAGGTTGCGACACCGGCGTAGAAGCCGATGGCCACCAGCGGCCCGCCGCCGCGGCCCCAGGCGAGCGTCGTCTCCCGCGCGATCAGGGCGCCAAGGCGGCTCACGGGTTGAGTTCCAGGCTGCGGGTGGCGACCGGCAGGGGGTCGTGGACGGCGGCCAGGATCATGCCGCCGCCGTCGAGATGGCGGCGCATGATGGCGCCGAAGCCGTCGCGCCAGCGGGCGTCGAGCGGGCTCAGCGGTTCGTCCAGCAGCCACAGCGGGCGCGGCGCGGCCAGCATGCGGGCGAGCGCCAGCCGGCGGCGCTGGCCGGCCGACAGGCGACGGACTTCCAGGTCCAGCAGCGGGACCAGCTCCAGCGCCTCGGCGGCGTCGCGCTGCCCAGCCTCGGTCCCGCCGCCCCAGCGGGTCCAGAAGGTGAGCTCCTCGCGTGCGGTGCGGGCGGCCTTCAGCCCGTCGGCGTGGCCCACCAGGTGGAGGTCGCCGCGCGCATCCGCCGGATCGACGCCGCCGAAGCCGATCTCGCCGGCCTCCAGCCGCACCAGGCCCGCCACCGCGCGCAGCAGGCTGGTCTTGCCCGACCCGTTCGGCCCCGTCAGGGTGCAGGCCTCGCCGGCCGCGAGCTCCAGCGACACGCCCCGGAACAGCAGCCGTCCGCCGCGCCGGATGGCGGCGGCCTCGATCGAAAGCCGAGAGATCAAGCGGTCACCCAAGCTTTTCCGAAGGTTCTTCGGGCCGTGCATGGACGGACGGATAGGTCGGGTCTATGAAGCGGCGGCCGCCGACGCTTGGGGGGAACCAACGCCGCGCGGGGACGAACGCTGTGTGTCCGTCTCTGAAAGAGCGCGCGATCCCCTTTGGGTGTCTGGCCGGCAGCGAGCAGAAAGGATCTCC
>Ga0065165_1000853_pt1 | contig 39889 bp, 33 predicted proteins | sample AraplaMF_Cvi_mMF_FD_63813 | JGI IMG/M metagenome (GOLD analysis project Ga0065165, IMG submission 63813) | Arabidopsis root microbial communities from the University of North Carolina, USA - plate scrape MF_Cvi_mMF (version 2) (version 3) | ecosystem: Host-associated > Plants > Roots >... | reverse complement strand
TCTTCCGGAAGAGGGCGTGACCTATTACGAGGTGCCACCCGAGTACGGCGCCCGCGAGTATCGTTATACGGTAGTGAATGGTCGCACTGTGCTGGTCGAACCGCGAACACACCGGATCGTCGAGATTGTCGAATAACAACCAAGGGCCGTCTTTCGAGACGGCCCTTTCATTCAGAGAGCTGAATCCCTCAAGTCCCGGCTCAATACCGCCTCAGCAGACCGCGATCCACACTGGCATCGCCATAGCCGGCGCAAGCTCGCTTCGGGCTTCTGATCAGTTCGGCCCGGACGCGCCTGAACGTCTTGCCAGCCGCGTCGGACACTTCGGGGCGGAATTTGGCGGGATCGTAGCTCTCGCCGTCGCGAGCCTTGATGGCCGCAGCATAGGCGTCGATCATGGCCATCGCCGCCTCAGGGCTGCCGAGAAGCCGGGCGCCGCGTTGAACGCCGCCGGCGCCGTCGACCTCGTAACCTTCGCATCGTTGCTCCAGCACCACGGATGCGGTGACGAGCTGGTCGAGGAATGTCGCCTCGGCGTCGCTGAGCGCTGCGGCTTGCGCCGGCGCGATCGTCGCGAGCATTACGATGGCTGACAATTTGAGTTTCATTGTCACGGCTCCCGCTGCGGCCATTGAGCTACGATCGCGGCTGCCGGTTGCTGAGTTGCAAGCACCGATCGAGAGCCAGACGAGATCTGCGACGTTGACCTAGATCAATAGGGGAGAGTCACCGCGAGTCACGAGCCCGCAGCAGTAACACTCCTTCAGCACGCGGCGAGTGGCTGCGAGCCTAACCTCTATCGTCCCTGCGGAGACGGCCCCTCACCCCAGCCCCCTCAGCGCGAGCGAAGCTCGTCGCGGCCCGTAGAAAGGGGGCGAGGGAGCGCATCTGCGTTCGCGTCAAACGTTACCGCTTATTCCAATCGATGATCCGGCTCGTATCGCCATCGAACTCATTGCTGCAAAACGCACCACCCTGAAAGTGGTCGCCGATCGGATCGGGCTTCAGCTTGGCCTGCTCGGCCATCGCGTGCGCCACGTGATCCTCGGAGCGGCCGGTGGGGCGGTAGCCGAACTCGTAGGCGCGGTGGTTGTCCCACCAGGCGCGCTCGTTCAGGGAGACGCCATAGAAGACCTCGAAATGGATGTCGGGATGCTCGAGGCCGATCTGGCAGAGCTGCACCAGATCTTCCGGCTTCAGCCACATCGCGATGCGGCGATGGTCGAGCGGCCGCTCGTCGCAATTGCCGATGCGGATGCAGGTCACCTTCAGCCCGTGCTTGTCGGCATAGAGCGCGCCGACGGCTTCGCCGAACACCTTGCTGACGCCGTAGCGCCCGTCGGGACGCACGGTGACGTCGGTGCCGATTTTGTGGTGCCGCGGATAGAACCCGACCACGTGATTGGACGAGGCGAACACCACGCGCTTGACGCCCTTGCGGTAGGCGGCCTCGAACAGATTGTAGCCGCCGACGATGTTGGCCTGGAGGATGTCGTCCCAGGGGCCTTCAACCGAATAGCCGCCGAAATGGATGATGCCGTCGACGCCCTCGCAGAGGGCCTCGACCTGCGCGAGGTCGGCGAGGTCCGCGGCCTTGAACTGCTCGTTGGGGCCGAGATCGGCGGGCTTGCGGATGTCGCTGAGCAGCAGGTCCGGATAGATCGGCGGCAGCAGTTTGCGCAGGCGCGTTCCGATTCCGCCCGAAGCTCCCGTCATCAAGATACGCGGCATGTCTTTCCTCGCCGTTGGTGATCGATTTGCCGTCACGTGTCTCTAATGATAGCAGCATTGTCCAGAGGGAACGAAACGAGAGAACCGACATGAATGAGGCATCGTCCCATACCCAGGAGCGGTCAGGCTGGCGGCCGGCGAGCTACTATCCAGATCCCGCCATCAAAGCACTGGACCCCCGCTTCGAAAAATACTGGCTGAAACTGTCGGCCGTGGAGCGCATCGCGACCGGCCTGCGCTGGGCCGAAGGACCGGTGTGGTTCGGCGACGGGCGCTATCTGCTCTGTAGCGACATTCCGAACCAGCGCATCATCAAATGGGAGGAAGAGACCGGCGCCGTCAGCGTGTTCCGCAAGCCCTCGAATTTCGCCAACGGCAATACGCGCGACCGTCAGGGCCGGCTCGTCACCTGCGAGCATGGCGGACGCCGCGTGACCCGTACCGAATATGACGGCAGCATCACCGTGCTGATGGATTCGTTTGGCGGAAAGAAGCTCAACTCGCCGAACGACGTCGTGGTGAAGTCCGACGGCTCGATCTGGTTCACCGATCCGACCTTCGGCCTGCTCGGCAATTACGAGGGCTACAAGGCCGAGAGCGAGATCGATCCGAACGTCTACCGGCTCGATCCCGCGACCGGCAAGGCGACCATCGTCGCCGAGGGCGTGCTTGGGCCGAACGGGCTGTGCTTCTCGCCGGACGAGACAATTTTGTACGTGGTGGAATCCCGCGGCGTGCCGAACCGGAAGATCCTCGCCTATGACGTCTCGGCGGACGGCACGACGATTGCCAACAAGCGCGTCCACATCGACGCCGGTCCCGGCACGCCCGACGGCATGCGCTGCGACATCGACGGCAACCTCTGGTGCGGCTGGGGCATGGGCGATCCCGAGCTCGACGGCGTCGTGGTGTTCGCACCTGACGGCGTCATGATCGGGCGTATCGCATTGCCCGAACGGTGTGCCAATCTCTGCTTCGGCGGCGTCAAGCGCAATCGCCTGTTCATGGCCGCGAGCCAGTCGATCTACGCGCTGTATGTGAATACGCAGGGGGCGGTTGGGGGGTAATCGCCGCCGACGTCACAACTCTCTCCTCGTCATTGCGAGCGAAGCGAAGCAATCCAGAGTCTTTCCGCGGAAGCGGTCTGGATTGCTTCGTCGCAAGTGCTCCTCGCAATGACCAAGAAAAAACGCCGGAGCGGTTTCCCGCTCCGGCGTCATTCTGTTCAGGCGCTCAAATCTACGCCGCGTTGAAGCCGGCGACGGCCTTCACTTCGAGGAAGTCCTCGAGGCCGTACTTGCCCCACTCGCGGCCGTTGCCGGACTGCTTGTAGCCGCCGAACGGCGCGGTGCGGTCGTTGGGCACGCCCTGGAGGTTGATGTTGCCGGCGCGGATCTGGCGGCCGACGCGCTTGGCGTCCTCGACCGAAGCCCCCGTGACGTAGCCGGCGAGGCCGTACGGCGTGTCGTTGGCGATCTGCACGGCGTCGGCTTCGTCCTTGGCGCCGATGATGGTCAGCACCGGTCCGAAGATTTCTTCACGCGCAATCGTCATGTCGGGCGTGACGTCGGCGAAGATGGTCGGACGAACATAGAAGCCCTTGTTGACGCCCTCGGGCAGGCCCGGGCCGCCAGCGACGAGCGTCGCGCCCTCGTCGATGCCCTTCTTGATCAGGCCCTGGATCTTGTCCCACTGGCCGCGGTTGACCACCGGACCGATGGTGGTGCCTTCGGCACGGGGATCGCCGGCCTTGGTCTTGTCGGCGACGGCCTTCGCGATCGCGGCGACGTCCTTCATCTTCGACAGCGGCACGATCATGCGCGAGGGCGCGTTGCAGGACTGGCCGGAGTTGTTGAACATGTGCATCACGCCGCCGGTCACCGCCTTCTGGAGGTCGGCGCCTTCGAGGATGACGTTCGGCGACTTGCCGCCGAGCTCCTGGCTGACGCGCTTCACGGTCGGAGCCGCGCGCTTCGCGACGTCGATGCCGGCGCGGGTCGAACCGGTGAACGAGATCATGTCGATGTCGGGGTGCTCGCTCATGGCGGCGCCGACCTCGGGGCCGAGGCCGTTGACGAGGTTGAACACGCCCTTGGGCACGCCGGCTTCATGGAGGATTTCCGCGAAGATCAGCGCCGAGGTCGGGGTGAACTCGCTGGGCTTCAGGATCATGGTGCAGCCGGCGGCGAGCGCAGGCGCGACCTTGCAGGCGATCTGGTTCAGCGGCCAGTTCCAGGGCGTGATCATGCCGACCACGCCGATCGGCTCGCGCAGCACCATCGCGGTGCCGACCGGCTCCTCGAAATGATAGTTCTTGAGCACGTCGAGCGTGGTCATGAGATGGCCGAGGCCGGCGCCGGCCTGGAGCTTCTCCGCCATCGGCAGCGGCGCGCCCATCTCGTCGGAGACGGCGGCGCCGATCTCCTTGAGGCGGCCCTTGTAGATCTCGATGACCTTGGTGAGCAGCGCGACGCGCTCCTCGCGGCTGGTCTGGGAGAAGGTCGCGAAGGCGCGCTTGGCGGCAGCGACCGCCTTGTCGACGTCAGCCTTGGAGCCCAGCGCAACCTCGTACATCGCCTCTTCCGTCGCCGGATTGACCACGGCGGTGGACTTCTTGACGGCGGGATCGACCCAGGCGCCGTCGATGTAGAATTGCATGCGATTGACCATCGTTAACCTCTTCTTGGGGGCATGGTGGGGGCGTTTCGGCATGCATCCTTGCACGAAAGCGCCGGCAATTGAACCCGCCATATGCGGGGCCAGCGTTGCGGCGGACGCGCGGAATATGGGACGCGTGACCAACAGAGGCAAGCGCGGCGGCATGGGCCCCGGCTCAGCAGCGCACCGCTAAAGAAGCGCTGCGCTGCGTCCGGGGCACGAGCGCGCGGGCTCGGGGCAATCTCGTGTCCCGGACGCGGCGCGGCATGAAATGACGCGACGCAGAGCCGGGGCCCCTAGAAGCGATCACACCGCCATTTTCCGATGCAGCACCGGCGCGCCCGAGGTGAGGCTTTCCGCCGCATCGATGATGGCGTTGGCGTCGATGCCATAGTGGCGATAAAGATCCGCGATGCTGCCGGTCTGGCCGAACTGCTCGACGCCGAGCGCCTCGACGCGATGGCCGCGGACGCTGCCGAGCCAGCCGAGCGCGGACGGATGGCCGTCGATCACGGTCACGATGCCGCAGTCGCGCGCCAGTGGCGCCAGCAGCTTCTCGATATGGCTGAGATGCTGCACGCCGCGCCGGTCGCGCCGCAATTTCCGCGCGGCGGTCCAGCCTGCATGCAGGCGATCCGCCGAGGTGATCGCGAGCAGGCCGATGTCGCGCCGGCTCTCGCCGATGAAGCCGGTGGCCTCGATCGCTTCCGGTGCGACCGCACCAGTATAGGCGATCACGAGCTCGGCATTCGGGCCCGGCTTGCGCAGCCAATAGGCGCCGTCGGTGATGCCCTGCGCGAGCTCCGGCGACATGATGCGCTGAGCCTGCTCGATGCTGCGTGTCGAGAGGCGCAAGTACACGGAACCGCCCTCGCCCGGATCGCGCTGCATGTGCTGAAAGCCCCAGCCCATGATCACGGCGAGCTCGTCGACGAAGGCGGGCTCGAACGAGGTGAGCCCGTCCTGCGCCATGCCGATCAAGGGTGTCGCGATCGACTGGTGCGCGCCGCCTTCGGGCGCAAGCGTGATGCCTGACGGCGTCGCCGCCACCATGAAGCGCGCATCCTGGTAGCAAGCATAGTTCAAGGCATCGAGGCCGCGCTCGATGAAGGGATCGTAGAGCGTGCCGACCGGCAGCAGCCGCTCGCCATTGATCTGGTGCGACAGGCCGAGCGCCGAGAGCATGATGAACAGGTTCATCTCGGCAATGCCGAGCTCGAGATGCTGCCCCTTGGGCGAGAAGTCCCAGTTGAAGGTGGAGGGAATTTTCTCGCTGCGGAATAAGTCTGCCTTTTCCGCGCGCGCAAACAGGCCGCGGCGGTTGACCCACGGACCGAGATTGGTCGAGACGGTGACGTCGGGGGAGGTCGTGACGATGCGTTTTGCCAGCTCGCTGTCGCTGCGCGCGATTTCGTTCAGCACGAGCCCAAAGCCCTGCTGGGTCGACATCTGCGGCGCGGGCTTGAAGGCGAGTTGCTGCGGCACCTCGACAACGGGCGCGTTGAGCCGGCGGCCGTTCTGGTTGAACGGGACGCGCGCGAGAAACGCGTCAAGCTCGGCGGCGTCCTGCGTCAGGCCCTCGTACTTGTCCCATTCGTGACCGGGGCGGATGTTCTGGCTCTCGCGATAGGTCTCCATCTGCGCGACCGTCATCAGGCCGGCGTGGTTGTCCTTGTGGCCCTGGAACGGCAGACCGACGCCCTTGATGGTGTAGGCGATGAAGCAGACCGGACGATCGTGATCGATCGACTCGAAGGCGTCCAGCATGCTCGCCATGTCGTGGCCGCCGAGGTTCGACATCAGCGCCAGCAGTTCCTCGTCGCTGCGCTTGTCGATCAGCTTTGTGATCGGGCCCTGGTCGCCGATCTCGTCATGCAGATGTTTTCTGAAGGCGGCGCCGCCCTGGAAGCACAGCGCGGCATAGAGCGCGTTGGGGCAATTGTCGATCCAGGTCTTCAGCGCCTCGCCGCCCGGCTCGGCGAAGGCTTCGCGCATCAGGCGGCCGTATTTCACGATGACCACGTCCCAACCGAAATTGCGGAACATGGTCTCGAATTTTTCCCAGAGACCTTCGCGCACGACGGCGTCGAGCGACTGGCGGTTATAGTCGACCACCCACCAGGTGTTGCGCAGGCCGTGCTTCCAGCCCTCGGCGAGCGCCTCCCAGATATTGCCCTCGTCCATCTCGGCATCGCCGACCAGCGCGATCATCCGCCCTTCGCGGCGATCCTTCATCCAGCCATGCGCCTTGACGTAATCCTGCACCAGCGAGGCGAACAGCGTCTGCGCGACGCCGAGGCCGACCGAGCCGGTGGAGAAATCGACGTCGTCGACGTCCTTGGTGCGCGAGGGATAGGACTGCGCGCCCTTGAAGCCGCGAAAATTCTCCAGCTTCTCGCGGCTCTGGCGGCCGAACAGATATTGGATGGCGTGGAACACCGGGCTCGCATGCGGCTTCACCGCGACGCGATCTTCCGGCCGCAGCACGTGGAAATACAGCGCCGACATGATGGTGGCGAGCGAGGCAGAGGAGGCCTGATGGCCCCCGACCTTCAGCCCGTCCGCATTGGGGCGGATGTGGTTGGCGTGGTGGATCGTCCACGACGACAGCCACAGCGCCTTGCGGCTGAGAGCGGTCAGGGTTTCGAGGCGCGCGGAATCGACGGGCATGGCGATGCTCCGGGAAATAAGGCCCCGATCATACCCCTGGGGGCCGCGCCAGATTTCTCAATTTTTCGCGTCATACCTGCCAATATTGGGATATCATACCAATAATAGCCCAAAGAAGACAGGTTTCATCCCAATGACCGACCTCGACGCCATCGACCGCAAAATCCTCGCGCTGCTTCAGACCGACAGCCGGCTGACGATGCAGGAACTCGCCGACAAGGTCGGGCTGTCGGTCTCGCCCTGCCATCGCCGGGTCAAGCTGCTGGAGGAGCGCGGGGTGATCTCGCGTTATATCGCGACCGTGGACCAGAAGGCGCTGGGGCTGCATGTCAGCGTCTTCATCTCGATCAAGCTGGCGCGGCAAAAGGAGGAGGACCTCAACCGCTTTGCCCGCGCAATCTCGAAGTGGGACGAGGTGCTGGAATGCTATCTGATGACCGGCAACCGCGACTATCTCTTGCGCGTCGTCGCCGCCGACCTCGCCTCCTACGAGACTTTTCTCAAGACCAAGCTGACCCGGCTCGACGGCATCGCCTCGATCGAGTCGAGCTTCGCGCTCAGCCAGGTCAAATACTCGATCGCGCTGCCGGTTTGACGGGGGCTGTCACATGGCCGCAATGAACCCCGCCGATGGTCACGGGCGACAGGCATCCTGCCGAAAGAAGGACCCATGACCGCATCCGACCGCACCCCTGAAATGGCCAAACGCGAGCGCATCATCCGGGAAATGACCGACGATCTCGACGAAGAGCTGGAGATGGAGCTCGATGACAGCAGGCTCGACGAGCTGCTGGACGAGACCGACGCGCTCCGCCCGTCGGTGGATCGCAGGCTCTATTTCCGGGAGCTGCTGCGGCTCCAGGGCGAGCTGGTCAAGCTCCAGGACTGGGTGCAGAGCGAGAAGAAGAAGGTCGTGGTGCTGTTCGAGGGCCGCGATTCCGCCGGCAAGGGCGGCGTGATCAAGCGCATCACCCAACGCCTCAATCCCCGCATCTGCCGCGTCGCGGCGCTCCCCGCCCCGAGCGAGCGCGAGCGCACACAATGGTATTTCCAGCGCTACGTGTCGCATCTGCCGGCCGGCGGCGAGATCGTGCTGTTCGACCGCAGCTGGTACAACCGTGCCGGCGTCGAGCGCGTGATGGGCTTCTGCACGGACGAGCAATACCAGGAGTTCTTCAAGACCGTGCCCGAGTTCGAGCGGATGCTGATCCGCTCCGGCATCATCCTGGTCAAATACTGGTTCTCGATCACCGATGACGAGCAGCAGTTCCGCTTCACCATGCGGATCAAGGATCCCCTCAAGCAGTGGAAGCTGAGCCCGATGGACGTCGAGGCCCGCAGCCGCTGGGAGGCCTACACCAAGGCCAAGGAGACGATGCTGGAGCACACGCACCTTCCGGACTCGCCGTGGTGGATCGTCGATGCCGTCGACAAGAAGCGCGCCCGCCTCAACTGCATCGCGCATCTGTTGAGCCAGATGCCGTATCAGGAGGTCGCGCGCGCGCCGGTCGTGCTGCCGCCGCGCGTCCGCAATCCCGACTATCACCGCGGACCGATCCCGCCGGAGATGTACGTGCCGTCGAAATATTGATTGGGGCAGGCGCTCTCGTTAACCTCTCCCGCTTGCGGGAGAGGGAGCGCACTGTCTTCGCGGCAACACCGTCATCGCCACGGCTGCACGATGATCTTGGTGTGGGTTTCAGGATTGGCGAGATCGGCGAACGCTTTTGCGACGCCGTCGATGCCGACTTCCGCCGTCACCATCGCCGCCGCATCGACCTGCCCCTCCGCGATCAGGCGCAACGAGGCCGCAAACTCGTCCGGCGTGTAGCCGAGCACATACTGGACGTTGAGCTCTTTCATGATGCCGAGCATGGGCTCGTTTCTGTCGCTCTCCATGCAGACGCCGACCACGACGATCTTGGCATCGCGCGGGGCGCCCTCGAACACCTGCTGGAGCAGGCCGGGCACGCCGACGCATTCGAAGATGACGGCCGGCTTCAGCGCCGGCAGCATGGCCTGGAGCGGAGGCCGCGCCGCCTTCTCCGCGTCCGACATCTGCGCGTGCTCGGCCCAGGTCGCATAGGGTTGCGAGACCTTGGGATCGACCACGATGTCGGCGCCGAGTTTTGCCGCGAGCGCCCGCCGCGCCGGCGAATAGTCGGCGGCAACGATCGGATGCAGGCCCTTGATCTTCAGCGCGGCGATCACTGCAAGCCCGACCGGCCCGCAACCGATCACCAGCGGGACCTCGCCGCCGCCAATGTTGGCTTTCGCGACCGCGTGGACGCCGACCGCGAGCGGCTCGGTCAGTGCGGCGTGTTCCGGCGCGAGACCGTTCGGCACTTCGAGCAGCAGCGGCTCGCTCAAGATCATCTGCTCCGCGTAGCCGCCGACGAAGTCGTTGGAATAGCCGATCCCCTTGATACCCTCCGGCGTCAGCAGCGCGGGCAGCGAGCAGACATGCGTCCCCGGCTTGAGCCTGCGTTCGGTCCCGGGGCCGTAGTCGACGATCTCGCAGCAGAATTCGTGACCGAACACGACGTCGCGCGACAGATCCATCGGCGGTCGCCCGGTCTTCCTGGCCATCTCCACCATCCGCGGCGCATGCTGGCGCGCGTGAAGGTCGGAGCCGCAGATGCCGCAGGCGAGCGTCTTGACCAGCACCTGGCCAGGGCCGGGCTTCGGCTCTGCCATGCGATCGACGACAATCTCACCGTTCCTGAAAATCGCAGCGCGCATCCGGTTCCTCCCGTCTTGTTGGAGCCGTTGATAGCACGAAGCGGATGCTGCGAACTTGCGTCAGGGGTTCGGGGAACGCTCTTCCAGCACCAGCAGCTGGGCGCGGCGGACGCGCTCGCGATGGGCGATGTAGAGACCGCTGGCGACGATGAAGGCCGCACCGACGATGGTCCAGACATCAGGCACTTCGCCGAACAGGAAGAAGCCGAGAATGCTGACCCAGAGCAGCTGCGTATAGGAGAACGGCGCCAGCACCGAGGCATCGCCGTAACGATAGGCCAGCACGATGATCCACTGGCCGACGGTCGAGGCGAGACCGATCACGATGCCGAACCCGATCGCGGTCCAGCTCGGCGTGACCCAGACGAACGGCACCATGACGCTGAGGATCGCAACACCCGTGAGCGCGGAATACGCCATCGTGGTGAGAACCGCTTCACGGCCGCTCATCATGCGCGTCAGGATCAGCGCCGCGGCCCAGCAGAACGCCGAGATGATCGGGAAGAACGCAGCGGCGTGGAACGCGCTCGACCCCGGCCGCAGGATGATCAACACGCCCGTCAGACCGATCGCGGTCGCGATCCAGCGGCGCATGCCGACCTTCTCGCTCAGGAAGATGATCGAGAGCGCGGTGACGAACAGCGGCGACACGAAGCCGGTGGCGGAGGCTTCCGCGATCGGCAGGAAACGCAGGCCGGTGATGAAGAACAGCGAGGAGCCGAGCAGCGCGGTGCCGCGCATGAGCTGTAGGCCGAGACGCTCGGTGCGCATCGCGTGCAGCGGCGAGCGCGGCAGCATCACGGGCGTGAACATCAGCGCGAAGGTGACGAAGCGGATCCAGGTGATCTCGATCGACGGCAGGCTCGTCGAAAGATATTTCGCGGTGACGTCGGAGCAGCCGAGGAACACCGTCGACAGCAGCACGAGGCCAATGCCCTTGAAGGGGTGGTCGACGCGCGCAGGTGCGCGGCGGCCGACTTGCTTCTTCTCTGGCATGGACACGGAAATACTATCGAGCCTTGCGGCTGCGGCTGGCGGCGGGGTCACGGCTGAAACTCGGGAAAAAATGCGAATCGAGTGCGCCGCTAAAAAACGACAAATGCACCGCGTTCACAACTTCCGAAAACAGGATGCCGATATGCGCTGAGGTCCGCGCGCGTCAATACTCCGTTAATAATAGGCTTTTGTGCACTACAGCATGGGCAGGCCGCGCGGCTTCGGACCGCGCGGAAACGCCGCATCCAGCGCCGAAATCTCGTCGTTCGTCAGCACGAGATCGCCAGCGGCCGCATTCTCGCCGGCATGTTCCGCGGACGACGCCTTCGGGATCGCGAACACCGTAGTCGCACGGGTGAGGAAGCTCAGCGCGACCTGGCGCGGTGTCGCGCGACGCGCCTCCGCAATGCGCGCGAGCACGGCGCCGCCCTTGCTGCGCGCATCAGGAAAATCATCGTGCCCGAACGGCGAATAGGCGACGACAGCGACACCGTGCTGCTCGCACCACGGGATCACCGCATGCTCGATCGCGCGCTCCTTGAGATGATAGAGCACCTGGTTGCAGGCGATGCGGCCCTCGCCCGCGACATCGCGAATTTCGTCGAGATCGTCGGCGTCGAAATTGGAGACGCCCCAGGATTTGATCTTGCCTGATTTCACCAGCTCTTCGAATGCGGCAACGGTATCTTCCAGCGGATAGGAGCCGCGCCAGTGCAGCAGATAGCAATCGAGCCTGTCCGTCTTCAGCCGCTTCAGCGAGCGCTCGCAAGCCGTGATGGTGCCGCGGCGCGAGGCGTTGCTCGGCAGCACTTTCGAGACGAGGAAGATTTCATCGCGACGGCCCGCAATCGCGTCGGCAATGACGAGCTCGGCATCGCCATACATCTCGGCGGTGTCGACATGCGTCATGCCGAGATCGAGCCCGCGCTGAAGCGCCGCGATCGCACGTTTGCGATCGCCATGGTCGAGATACCAGGTGCCCTGCCCGATCACGGAGACGTTTACGTTGGTTTGGCCGAAGGGTTTTGAGTTCATGTTCGTCTCCGATGTTAATTCTCCCGCTCCCCGGTGCTACGAGGAGTGAGGGCCGGCTTCCGCAAACTCGCTGACAATGGGACTCGCGGCGGAGAAGATCGCGGTCTCGATCAGGCGCGGCGGCGTTTCCGGGTCCATCATTGTTGTTTTGTGCGTGTTGAAGCGGAGGGCGCGGCAACATAGGGCAGAATGGCCGGCGCGTCGATTGGGCGCAAGGCATGGCTGCGCCCACGCCACCCTCGTGTCCCGGACGCGCTGCAACGCGTCAGCGTCGCTGCGCAGAGCCGGGACCCAGAAGGCCAAACGCTCCGCTGTAGGATGAGGCCCCGGCTCTGCAGCGCACCGCTACGCGCTGCGCCGCGTCCGGGGCACGAGACTTACCCCGCCGCGCCCGCGACCTTCGCCGGCTTCGAGGGCGCCTCGGTCGTCGCGATCAGGCGCTTCAGCTCGGGGATGCAGGAGCCGCAATTGGTGCCGGCCTTGAGCTTTGCGCCGATCTCGGCGGCGGTGCGTGCGCCGGCCGCGATGGTGTCGCAGATGCTGCCGCGGCCGACGCCGAAGCAGGCGCAGACGATCGGGCCGGTCGAGGCCGCGCCTTCGCTCGACTTGCCGGACAGCAGCATGCGACGCTGGTCGTCGGTGACGTGATCGGCGACGAACAGGCTCTTCACCACCTCCCAGTCGCCGGCATCATGCGCGGGACCGACGAACAGGCAGGTCTCGATGCGGTCGCCATCAAAGGAAGCCGCGCGGAAAACGCCGCCACCGAAATCGCGGTACTCGGCGACATCCTCGCCGGCAACGCTCCCAAGCCAGGCCGGCCAGCGCGACAGATCTGCGTTGTCGGCAAAGAGATAGCCGAAGCCGCCCGTAACCGTGACGCGGGTCCACATCAGATTCGGCGGCAGGTCGAGCTGCTTTCGCGACAGCGCAAAGCCGCGGAAGACGTATTCATAGGGCACGATCGCGGCGGGCGTCGCCTTCGATTCCGGCTGGCCCGAGAACGGATCGGTAAACGGTGCGACCAGCGCGCCGACGCGGCCGTACGAGGCGTTCATCGCGCTCCAGTGGATCGGCGCAAACAGCGTGCCGCGTTGCTGGCGGTCGCTGACGACGACCTTGAGGATGCACTGGCCGTAATCGGTGGTGATGCGGGCAAAACCGTCATGAACGATGTTGTACTTGTTGGCATCATCGGGGTGGATCTCGACGAACGGCTCGGGCAGATGCGCGCCGAGCCGCTGGCTGAGGCCCGTGCGCGTCATGGTGTGCCACTGGTCGCGGATGCGCCCGGTGTTGAGCCGCAGCGGACGGGACGGTCCGGTCTCGGTTCGCAGCGATGGCACCTCCGGCGCGACAAAGCGGCCCTTGCGGTCATTGGTGAAGAAGCCGCCGGTCGCAAAAAAACGCTCGCCGGGCGCCTGGCCTTCGCGTGCCGGCCACAGCACGGGCTTCAAAGCGTCGAAGGCGTCGTCAGACAGCGACGTCAGCGCACCGATGTCGAAATCGCGGCTGCCATTGTTCTCGAAAGCCGAGAGCGCGGCGTGCTCGCGAAAAATATCGGCCGCGGATTTGTAATTGAAACTGTCGCCGAAGCCGAGGCGCTTGGCGGTCTCGCTCAAGATCCACCAATCGGGCCGGGCCTCGCCCGGCGCCGGCAGGAACGAGCGCTGGCGCGAGATGCGACGTTCGGAATTGGTGACGGTGCCGGATTTCTCGCCCCAGGCGAGCGCAGGCAGCAGCACATGTGGCCCGGCCTCGACGGTGTCGTTGGACAGCACGTTCTCGGACACGACGAACAGCTCGAGCTTCTTCAGCGCCTCCCGCACGACGTCGGCATCGGGCAGCGACACCGCGGGGTTGGTGCCCATCACCCACAGCGCCTTGACCTCGCCGCGGTTGATCGCCTCGAACAGCTGCACCGCCTTCAGCCCCTCATGGGTGGCGATGCGCGGCGCCTTCCAGAACCGCCTGACGCGGTCGATGTCCGGCGGCGTGAAGCCCATATGCGCGGCGAGCATATTGGCGAGACCGCCGACCTCGCGGCCACCCATCGCATTGGGCTGGCCGGTGAGCGAGAACGGCGAGGCACCTAGCTTGCCGATGCGCCCCGTGGCGAGATGGCAGTTCAGGATCGCGTTGACCTTGTCGGTGCCCTGCGCCGACTGGTTGACGCCCTGCGAATACAGCGTGACGACGCGCGGCGTGTCGCGGAACATCTTGAAGAAGGTCGCGACATCCTGCTCGGACAGGCCGGTGGCGAGTGCGGTTGCAGCGACGCTGCCCGCGATGTTGCGCGCGCGTGCCAATGCGTCGTCGAAACCGCTGGTGTTCTGCGCGATGTAATCCTGATCCAGCGCGCAATTGTCGGCGAGATGAACGAACAGGCCAGAGAACAGCGCGGTGTCGGTGCCGGGCTTGAGGCCAAGGAACAGATCGACGTCGCTCGCCGTGTCGGTGCGGCGCGGATCGATCACGATCATCCGTGCGCCGCGCTCGCTGCGGTTCTTCAGCATGCGCTGGAACAGCACCGGATGGCACCAGGCCGCGTTCGAGCCGACGAAGACCAGCAGATCGGCCTGGTCGAGGTCCTCGTAGCAGCCGGGCACGGTGTCGGCGCCGAAGGCGCGGCGATGGCCGGCGACCGAAGACGACATGCAGAGCCGCGAATTGGTGTCGACATTGGCCGTGCCGACAAAGCCCTTCATCAGCTTGTTGGCGACATAATAATCCTCGGTGAGGAGCTGGCCGGACAGATAGAACGCGACCGCATCGGCGCCGTCGCGCGCGACGATGTGCTGCATGCGGTGGGCGACATGGTCGAGCGCATCGCTCCAGGCGACGCGCTCCAGCACGCCCTTGCAGCGGATCATGGGATAGAGCAGCCGGCTTTCGAGCCCGACGGTCTCGCCGAGCGCCGAGCCCTTCGAGCACAGCCGGCCGAAATTGGCGGGATGATCGGGATCGCCCGCGATCGCCGCGCCACCCTTGCCATCGGGCGTGGCCAGCACGCCGCAGCCGACGCCGCAATAAGGACAGGTCGTCTTGGTCGTGCGGAGTTTTGGGTCGATCGCCGTCATGTCAAGCCGCCTCCATCAAGCTGCTTTGGAGGGACGCGCGAGCGCGCGGCCGAACATCATGTCGGCGCGGATCGCCGCAACCTTGTCGCGAGTGCGGATCAGCTCGAGATACCAGAGCGCATCGACAGTATCGCCGATCAGCACGGCGCCGGTGAGCCGGCCGTCGGCGACGACGAGCTTCTTGTAGGTGCCGCGCTTGCGGTCGGACAGCACGAGGCTCTCGCTGCCCTCCCCGCCCATGAAGTCGCCGGCGGAGAACACGCTGACGCCGGAGACCTTGAGATTGGTCGAGACCACGCTGCCCTGATAGGACGCGGGACGGCCGGCGAGATGCTGTGCCAGCACCCGCGCCTGCTCGTAGGCCGGCTCGACGAGGCCGTAGCAAGTGCCGCGATGCTCGGCGCATTCGCCGAGCGCGTAGATGTCGGGCGAGGCCGTCTGCATCACGTCATTGACGACGATGCCGCGGTTGACCGCGATGCCTGCTTCCTTCGCGAGCGCGGTGTTCGGCCTGATGCCGGCGGCGAAGATCACGGCATCGGCTTCGATGCGGCTGCCGTCGGCGAGCTCGACGGCCTCGACCTGGCCATCGCCATGGATGCGGGCGGTCGAGGCATTGAGCAGGATGCGGATGCCCTTGCGTTCCACCAGCGTCTTCAGGAGATCGGCAGCCGGCCCGTCGAGCTGGCGCTCCATCAGCCGGTCCATCAGATGCAGCAGCGTCACCGGTGCGCCCGCCTTGGCGAGGCCATAGGCCGCCTCGAGACCAAGCAGACCGCCGCCAACCACGACGACGCGCTTCTTCGCCGCAGCGAGCGTCAGCAGCAGGTCGACGTCGCGGGTGTCGCGGAAGGTGTGCACGCCGGCGAGATCGGCGCCGGGCACGTTCAGCCGCAGCGGGGTCGAGCCGATGGCGAGCACGAGCTTGGAATATTCCATGCTCTCCTCGCCCGCGATCTTGAGCTCGCGGCGGCCGGTGTCGATCTCGGTGACGCGGTAGCCGTAGCGCACGGTGACGCCGCGATGGCGCCACCAGTCCGCCGGCCGCAGCTCGATCTCGTGCGAGCCGGTCTCGCCGGCCAGCACGGATGAGAGCAGCACGCGGTTGTAAGCGAGCCGCGGCTCATCGCCGATGACGGCAACCGCGTAGCGGCCGAGTGCGGTCTTGGCGAGCTCGTCGACCAGACGCGCGGCCGCCATACCGTTACCGACGATGATGAGCGGTTCACTCACAAGGCATCTCCTATTCGGCGGCCTGCGCCTGCGGGCCGTAGGCCTCGGATATCATGTAGCCGGACAGCACGCCGTAGGCATCGGTCCAGGCGGTGGCGAGTTCGGGCGTCCAGGCTTCGCCAAGACCCTTCTCCAGGGTCCACAGCAGGGTCGCGCCGACCACGGGGTAGTGTTCGGCCTTGGCGCCGTAAGCGACGTGACGCTTGGCGAGCGCGGAGGCCGCGGGAAGAATCGTATCGAGCTTCGACAGGCCACCGACGACGGCGGCGAGCATGCCCATCAGCTTCTTGCGCTGCTCGGTCATGTCCTCGGGAAACATCGCGCGCACGGACGGCGCCACCTCGAACAGGCGATCGTAGAAAAGCACCGCGGCGGCCTCGGAAATCGGCGCGACCTTGGCGAAGCTCTGCTGGATGAGGGTGATCTGCTCTGGCGTCATGATGTTCTCCTGTCTGTTTCGGTCTGCCTTCGTCCGCGCCGTTGCGGAAAAAGTTCATTGGTCAAACGTCATCAGAGAGACTTCTCCCCGCGTACGGGGAGAAGCGAGATTCGTACCAAGTGATTACACACGCGCCTCTGCCAGGCTTCCCGCGCCTTCGCCCTGCGGGCTGCGACGCAGATAGAACCACCAGGTCAGGGCGAGGCAGGACGCGTAGAAGGCGAGATAGATCGCGAGCGCGAGTTGCGGACCGCCGGTCAGGGCGATCGACTTGCCGAAACCGGTCGGGATCAGATAGCCCCCGACGGCGCCGACCGCGCCGATGAAGCCGACCGCCGCACCGCTCTCGATGCTCGCCGTCTTCAACGCGAGCGCGCGGGCCGCATCGCCCTTGCCGCGGACCTTGAACAGGTTCTGTTCGCGGAAGATCGAGGGGATCATGCGATAGGTCGAACCGTTGCCGATGCCCGTCGTCACGAACAGGATCAGGAACATCGACAGGAAGCCGATGAAATCCTTGTGCCCGACGAAGTAGAGCACGCCGACCGTTGCCGCTGCCATCGCGATGAAGTTCCAGAAGGTGAGGATCGACCCGCCGATCTTGTCGGCGAGCAGACCGCCGAGCGGCCGCGACAGCGAGCCGACCAGCGGTCCCAGGAACGCGATCGCGATCGTGACCTGCGGAAACTGCGTCTTGATCAAGAGCGGGAACGCCGCGGAGTACCCGATGAAGGATCCGAACGTGCCGATATAGAGATACGCCATGATCCAGGTGTGCTTGCGCTTGACGATCGCGAGCTGGTTCTTGACCGACGATTTGGCCGTGGTGAGGTTGTTCATGAAGAACACGGCACCGAACACCGCGATCGCGATCGGCAGCACCCACATCAGGCCGGCGTTCTGGAGGAAGACGCCGTCGACGGGCGTCGCCTGGAACAGGTTGAAGACGGCGAGCGTCATCAGGATCGGGGTCAGGAGCTGCACGCTGGAGACGCCGATATTGCCGCCGGCCGCGTTCAGCCCCAGCGCCCATCCCTTCATCCTGTCCGGAAAGAAGAAGGAGATGTTGGTCATGCTGGAGGCGAAATTGCCGCCGCCGAGACCCGCGGTCGAGGCGATCAGCAGCATCAGCCAGAACGGCGTGTCGGGCTGGCTCACGAACCAGGCGAGCGACAGCGTCGGAATGAACAGGATCGCCGCACTGAAGATGGTCCAGTTGCGGCCACCGAAGGTCGTGACCGCGAACGTATAGGGAAAGCGCATCAATGCGCCGATCAGCCCCGGCACCGCCACGAGCTGGAACAGCTCGTCGGTGGAATAGTGGAAGCCCGCCTGCGGCAGCTTCGTCGCGACGATGCTCCAGATCAGCCACACCGAGAAACCGATATGCTCGGCGACGATCGACCAGATCAGGTTACGCCGGGCGATCACTTTACCGCCCGCATTCCAGAACGCCTCGTCTTCGGGGCGCCAGTCGGAAATCCAAGTTTCATTTGAAGCCGGACTCTTGGTCATTGCTTATCCCTTCCAGGCTCACCGCTGCTTCGTTGCAGGCTCTGCCTCCAGGCATGGAGGCGCGCTCCGAGGCTTCACCCCGGTGGCGAGATCACGATGCTGATTGATGATGTGAGGGACGTCGTCGTTGGCGTCGGACAAAGTAATTCAACTTCCGTGCCAACTGCCTCGCATCGGGAAATACAGGGAATTCAGCAGCTTATTCGAATTGACCGAAATTTTTGCACGCCACTTTCGCACGCAAATTTTGCGATTCGCTCAATCCCTGTGCGGCGCACAAGGATTGAGCTTGCTGATTCAAAATTAGGCGGGACGCTTTTGCGCGTTAACCCGCGCGTTTATGCGGCTTCGACGAAGCGATGACGCTCGTAAAGGAATTCGAGCACGCGCTGCCGGCACTTCAGATAGGTGGCGTTGGTGGCGAGCTCGAGCCGCTTGCGGGGACGTGCGAGCGGCACTTCCAGCACCTCGCCGATGCGCGCGGAGGGTCCGTTGGTCATCATCACGATGCGGTCGGACAGCAGCACGGCCTCGTCGACGTCGTGGGTGATCATCAGAATCGTGTTGCCGAGCTTCTGGTGCAGCGCCATCACCGAGTCCTGCAAATGGGCCCGGGTCAGCGCGTCGAGCGCGCCGAAGGGCTCGTCGAGCAGCAGCACCTTCGGCTCCATCGCCAGCGCCCGCGCAATGCCGACGCGCTGCTTCATGCCGCCGGAGATTTCCGAGGGGCGCTTGTCCCGGGCATGGGCCATCTGCACCAGGTTGAGATTGTGCATCACCCAGGCGTCGCGTTCGGCCTTGGTCTTGGTCTTCGCGAACACCTTGTCGACGCCGAGCTTGACGTTCTCGTAGACGGTGAGCCAGGGCAGCAGGCTGTGGTTCTGGAACACCACCGCGCGATCGGGCCCCGGCGAGTTCACTTCGCGGTTCTCCAGCAGGACGCCGCCGGTCGAGGCCGTGGTCAGCCCTGCGATGATGTTGAGCAGGGTCGACTTGCCGCAGCCGGAATGGCCGATGATCGAGACGTATTGCCCCTTCTCGATGGTCAGGTTGATGTCCTTGAGCACCTCCGTGGTGGCGGCGCCGCGGGTGAAGATCTTGTCGATGTGGTCGAGCTTCAGATAGGCGGTCATGTGTCCCTTCCCCCTTAGCTTGTCGCGGTGCCGCGGGTGACGATCTTGCCGAGGCCCGCGATCAGGCGGTCCAGCACGAAGCCGATGATGCCGACATAGAACAGCGCCAGGATGATCTCGCTGATATGCGAGGAATTCCAGGCGTCCCAGATGAAGAAGCCGATGCCGACGCCGCCGATCAGCATTTCAGCCGCGACGATCGCGAGCCAGGACAGGCCGATGCCGATGCGCAAGCCGGTGAAGATGTAGGGCGCGGCCGCCGGGATCATGATCTTGGCGAAGAACTCGAGCGGGTTGAGCTGCACTACGGCTGCGACGTTGCGATAGTCCTGCGGGATGTTGCGGACGCCGACGGCGGTGTTGATGATGATCGGCCAGACCGAGGTGATGAAGATGACGAAGATCGCCGAGGGCTGGCCGTCACGGAACGCCGCGAGCGAGAGCGGCAGCCATGCCAGCGGCGGAATGGTGCGCAGCACCTGGAACAGCGGGTCGAGCCCGCGCATCGCCCAGACCGACTGGCCGACCAGCACGCCGAGCGCGATGCCGGCGATGGCGGAGAGCGAGTAGCCGAGCGCAACGCGCTGGAGACTGGCGGAGAGATGCCAGAACAGGCCCTTGTCGATGCCGCCATGGTCGAAGAACGGATCGAGGATCAACTCCTTGGTGTCCTTGAAGACCTTGGACGGCGGCGGCAGCGCCGAGCCGGCGCGGCGGCAGACCAGCTCCCACACCAGCGTCAGCAGCGCGATCACGACCAGCGGCGGGATCACGCGCACGGCCGTCTCCCGCGCCATTCGCGCATAGGCTTCGCTGCGCGGCGGACGCTTCGGCGTCATCGCGACGACCGGCGCGGCGACAGCCGCCGGCGTTGCGGTCTCAACCTCGAGCTTCGTGGCAGGCATGTTCATCGCAATATCTCTCCGGCTTCTCCAAGAGGATGCGGCCGCCCTGGGGCGGCCGCTGGCTCCATCAGACTTCGACGCGCTTGATCGCGAGCGACTTCAGATAGGCTGCCGGATTTTCGGGATCGAACACCTTGCCGTCGAAGAAGGTCTCCTTGCCGCGCGAGGTGGAGGCCGGAATCTCGGCCGCCGCGACGCCGAGCGTCTTGGCCGCATCGCGCCACATGTCCTCGCGGTTGACCTTGGCGATCAGCGCCTTGGTGTCGAAATTCGCCTCGTACTTGCCCCAGCGGATGTCCTCGGTGAGGAACCAGAGGTCGTGGCTCTGGAACGGATAGGAAGCAAAGTCGCGCCAGTACTTCATGATGTGCGGCGAGTTCTCGACCACCTTGCCGGGGATGCCGTAGTCGAACTTGCCGGCGGTGCGATCGAGCACGTCCTCGACCGGACAGTTCATCCACTGCCGCTTGCCCATGATGGCGGCAAGCTCCGCCTTGTTCTCGGCCTTGTCCGACCATTGCTGGGCCTCCATCACCGCCATCAGCAGCGCCTTGGCGGCCTTCGGATATTTGTCGACGAAGGCCGCGCGCATGCCGAAGGATTTTTCCGGATGCTTGTTCCAGAGCTCGCCGGTGGTGACGGCGGTGTAGCCGATGTTCTGGTGGATCAGTTGCAGGTTCCAGGGCTCGCCGACACAGAAGCAATCCATGGTGCCGACCTTCATGTTGGCCACCATCTGCGGCGGCGGCACCACGATGGTCTCGATGTCCTTGTCGGGATCGATGCCGCCGGCGGCGAGCCAGTAGCGGATCCAGAGATCATGCGTGCCGCCGGGGAAGGTCATTGCGGCCTTCACCGACTTGCCGGAGGCCTTCTTCTTCTCCAGCGCCGCTTTGAAGGGCGAAGCATCGACGCCGAGCTTGAGGTCGGCATATTCATTGGCGACGGAGATGCACTGGCTGTCGAGATTGAGCCGCGCCAGGATGTACATCGGCGTCGGCTGGTTGTTCTGCGTCACCTTGCCGGCCGAGATCAGATACGGCATCGGGGTCAGGATGTGCGCGCCGTCGATGCCGTTGCCCTCGGAGCCGAGCACGAGATTGTCGCGCGTGGTGCCCCAGGACGCCTGCTTCTGCACGTCGGTGTCGGGCATGCCGTATTTGGCGAACAGGCCCTTGTCCTTGGCGACGAACAGCGGACCGGCATCGCTGAGCGCAATGAAGCCGAGCTTGGCACCCTTGACCTCGGGGCCTGCATCCTGCGCGAAAGCGCCGGCGGGGAAATTCAGCTTGGCGGCCGCGAGAAGTGCGGCGGTAGAGCCTGTGGCCTTCAACAATTGACGGCGGCTGAGGCCAGTCTCCGAAGGCCGGCGAATGCGCTTGGTCATAGCTGGTGTCGTCCTTTGCGTCGTTGCGAATGATTGCGTCAGTGCGCACGAGCAGCCCGTCCGTCCGTGACGCCCGAAAAAGGCGCATGCGAACGCAAGGCGGGGGAGACCCCCGTCTGGTGGCGTCGGCAAAATCGGATGAGAAGTCTCGCGGGACGGCTTCAATGGCGTCGGCTTGGAACCATTCAAGCTTCATGCCAAGCCCGCGATCGATGGAAGCGCTGTAAAATCAACCTGTTATGCGCTCCGCGCCAGTCTGTCGCAGGCTTGCCGCGCACGCGAAAATTGCGATCTGCACATTACTTGTGCGCCGCACAAATGTTATGCAGCCGCCTACGCAACGGGCCGCAGCGTCCACCAAAGCCGAATTGGCCCGGCCTCATCCACTTGATATCGCTCATCATTTCTAACGCACCCACGCGGCACGCAACTTGCTTCGTTGGCGACGTCAACGAAGACTGCGGCTTGCCGCATTGTTGCAGCCTCTGGCGGCTGCATCCGGAAGCTCAACTGCTTCGCGGCCCCTTGCGGCTCAATCCTCGTGACGCGATTCCCCGGCTTCCAGACCTTTCATCGCCCTCGTGCGCGGCAGAACCGTCCGCACGGCCCAAAGACGTTCAGTCGCGCACCCTCGAAAGGCGCGTGCCGATCTCACTTACGAAGCAAAAGGAACCATTGATGTCGTATCTCGCGCCTTCGGAATTCGTCACCAAGATGGTGGATGCAGGCGAGTCCAAGATCTTCATGTCCACCCGCGACACCATCATCCGGGCCTATATGGCCGGCGCCATCCTCGCGCTCGCCGCCTGGTTCGCCGTCACCATCAACGTGAACACCGGCCAGCCGCTGGTCGGCGCGCTGCTGTTTCCCGTCGGCTTCGTCATGCTCTATCTGCTGGGCTTCGACCTTCTGACCGGCGTGTTCGTGCTCTCGCCGCTCGCGCTGATCGACAAGCGCCCGGGCGTCACCTTCGGTGGCGTGCTGCGCAACTGGGGCCTCGTCTTCGCAGGCAATTTCGCCGGAGCTTTCACCGTGGCCTTCATGATGGCCTTCGTCACGACGTTCGGCTTCACGCAGGACCCCGACAAGATCGGCACCGCGATCGGCAATATCGGCGAAGGCCGGACGCTCGGCTATGCCGCGCACGGTGCAGCGGGCATGGCGACTTTGTTCATGCGCGGCATGCTCTGCAACTGGATGGTCTCGACCGGTGTCGTCGGCGCCATGATCTCCACCTCGGTCCCCGGCAAGGTCATCGCGATGTGGATGCCGATCCTGGTGTTCTTCTACATGGTGTTCGAGCACTCGGTGGTGAACATGTTCCTGTTCCCGTCCGGCCTGATGCTGCACGCGAAATTCTCGATCATGGACTATCTGATCTGGAACGAGATCCCGACCGTGCTCGGCAACCTGGTCGGCGGCCTCGCCTTCACCGGCATGACCCTCTACACCACGCACGTCATGACCCAGCCGAAGCGCCAGGCCGGCAACGCTGCGAAGCCCCGCGTCGTCGCCTGATCACACGCACCTCAACAAGAGAGCTTCACCCGGTTAGGGTGCAGCTCTCCTTGGCCTTGGTGACGACGATGACGCGCGGACTCCGGATTTCGATCGGCCAGCACTCCGACAGGGGTCGCAAGCCCGTCAATCAGGATTTTCACGGCGTCCTGGTTCCGGAAGAGCCCCAGCTCAGCCTGAAGGGCATCGCGGCCGTGCTGGCCGACGGCATCTCCAGCAGCACGGTGAGCCAGATCGCCAGCGAGTCGGCGGTCAAGAGCTTCCTGATGGACTATTACTGCACCTCGGAATCCTGGACGGTGAAGACCTCCGCCCGCCGGGTGCTGGAGGCGACCAATTCCTGGCTGCACGCGCAGACGCGCAAGAGCCAATATGCCTATGACCGCGACAAGGGCTATGTCTGCACGCTGAGCGCCATGGTCATCAAGGCGACCACCGCGCACATCTTCCATGTCGGCGACTGCCGCATCTACCGCGTCGCCGGCAAGGCGCTGGAGCAGCTGACCGACGATCACCGCATCATCGTCTCGTCGGAGCAGACCTATCTCGGCCGCGCGCTCGGCATCAATCCGCAGCTCGAGATCGACTACCAGACCGTCGAGATCGAGGCCGGCGACACCTTCGTGCTGGCAACGGACGGTGCCTACGAATTCGTCGAGCAACGCTTCGTCACGGGCGCCATCAACGAGCATGCGGCCGAACTCGACGACGCGGCCAAGGCGATCGTCGAGGAAGCCTACCAACGCGGCAGCGACGACAACATCACGGTGCAGATCCTGCGGATCGACGAAACCCCGGACGAGACTTCCGGCGTTTTCGATCAGGCTTCCGCGCTGCCGCTGCCGCCCTTGCTGGAGCCTCGGGCGATGTTCGATGGCTACCGGATCATCAGGGAGATCCATGGCAGCAGCCGCAGCCATATCTACCTCGCGCTCGACGCGGACACCGAAGAGCCGGTCGCGCTCAAGATCCCATCGATCGACCTGCGCGACAACCAGGCCTATTTGAAACGCTTCCTGATGGAGGAATGGATCGCGCGGCGGATCGACAGCCCGTACGTGCTCAAGCCGCGATCGAGATCCGCACGGCGCAACTACCTCTACGTGGCGACCGAGTTCGTCGAGGGGCAGACACTGAGGCAGTGGATGCTCGACAATCCGCGCCCCGACCTCGAAACGGTGCGGGGAATCGTCGAGCAGATCGCCGCCGGGCTTCGCGCCTTCCACCGCATGGAGATGCTGCACCAGGACCTCAGGCCCGACAACGTGCTGATCGACAAGACCGGGACTGCGAAGATCATCGATTTCGGATCGGTCAGGGTCGCGGGTGTCGCCGAAGCGGCACCCGTCTCGGCAGACGCGGAGATTCTCGGCACGGTCCAATACACCGCCCCGGAATATTTCCTCGGCGAGGGCGGCTCGCCGCGGTCCGACATGTTTTCACTGGCCGCCATCTGCTACCACATGCTCACCGGGCACCTTCCCTACGGCGCGCAGCTTGCGAAGATCCGGGGCAGATCGGACGCATGGAAATTGCAGTACCGTCCGGCCATCGACGCCGAGCGCGGCATCCCGGGCTGGATCGATGGCGCGCTCAGGAAGGCGCTGCATCCCGATCCCTACAAGCGCCACGAGGACATCTCCGAGTTCGTCTTCGAGCTCAGGAATCCCAATCCGGCCTATCTCGCCAGCCGGACCACGCCCCTGCTGGAGCGCAACCCGTTGCTGTTCTGGAAGCTGACCACGGCGGTCCTCGCCTGCACCGTCATCGCGCTGCTCGCGGCACTTCGATTGCGATAGCGAACGAGGCGAGATTACGCCGGCTCCGCCGCCTTCGTCCCCAGCGGCTTCGGCGCCATGCCGCCGCCGGGCTTGAGGTGGAATTCGTAGGTCATCAGGTGCCACCGCCCGCTCGCCTTGGTGCCGTCGGGCATCGCGGGGTCGTTGCGCGGCTCGACCTTGGCGACGAGGTCGTCCTTCACACCGAACACGACGTCGGAATCCAGATATTTGTCGCCGTCCATGAAGACGTGGGTGATCAGCGGCTCGTAGCCCTCGGCATTGACCAGGAAGTGCACATGGGCGGGGCGCATCGGATGGCGCCTGGTCTGCACGATCATCTCGCCGACGGGGCCGTCGGTCGGGATCGGATAGCTGCACGGCAAAATGGTGCGGAAGAAGAAGCGGCCGTCGCTGTCGGTGATGAAGCGCGCCCGCGCCGAGGCGCCGACCTCGTCATAATTCGCCTTCTGTGAATCGTAGAAGCCGTCATCGTCGGCGTGCCAGACGTCGACGGGGACGTTCGCAAGCGGCTTGCCCTTGAGATCGGTGACGCGACTCTGCACGAACATCCGCTCGCCGGTCTGATTGTTCGGAGAGATATCGGTGCCGTGGGCCGTGACCTTGTGCTCGCCGACATAGAACGGGCCGAGCACCGTGGTCTGGGTGGCGCCCTCGCGGTCGCGATGGTTGACGGCGTCGACCAGCATGGAGACGCCCATCACGTCGGAAAGCAGGATGAACTCCTGCCGCGTGTCGGTGCATTTCTGGCCGGTGCGGGTCAGGAAATCGATGGCATATTCCCACTCCTCGAAGGTGAGCCCGGTCTTGCTCACGTAATCGTGCAGCGACTTCACCAATTCCTGGAGCAGGAATTTTGCCCGCGGATTTGGCGCCTGGTCAAAGCTCCGGACGACGGCTTCGGTGAGTTCGGTCTCGTTGAACTGGGTCATGGTGCGTTTGCCCTGTATTTTCTCGTTGGCCCCTGCGGGGCCTTGGGGCTCCCTGGGGGCGTTCCAGGCTGGAGCCTACACCAACCGGCGGGGCCGCGTTAAGCGCGACCGGCTTGGAATGAGGCGGTCATTTCGGCTATCACCTTGCCTGAGAAACTGCCCGGAGGAACTGATGCTCGCCCCTACCCCCGCCTCGCCCGAATCCGTCGGCATGTCCAAGGCCGCGCTCGACCGCGTCGATGCGCATTTGAAGACCCGGTACATCGATGCCGGCCGCTTCCCGGGCACGCATCTTCTGGTCTACCGCCGCGGCAAGATCGCCCACAGCTCGGTGCAGGGCCTCGCCGATGTCGAGCGCAAGGTGCCGGTGAAGGACGACACCATCTACCGCATCTATTCCATGACCAAGCCGCTCACTAGCGTCGCCTTCATGATGCTGGTCGAGCAAGGCCTCGTCGCGATCGACGAGCCGGTCGCCAAATACATTCCGGAATGGAAGGATCTCGGCGTGTTCGTCGCCGGCACCGCGCCGGCCTTCCTGACCCGGCCGCCGGCCCGGCCGATGCTGATCGTCGACCTGTTGCGCCACACCGCCGGCCTCACCTACGGCTTCCAGCAGCGCTCCAATGTCGATGCCGCCTATCGGGCGGAGAAGATCGGCGAGGTCGAGAAATCAGGCACGCTCCAGAGCATGATCGAGAGCCTCGCCAAAATCCCGCTGGAGTTCTCGCCGGGCGAGGCCTGGAACTATTCGGTCGCGACCGACGTGCTCGGCTATCTCATCGGCAAGATCTCCGGCGTGCCGTTCGAGCAGTTCCTGAAGACACGCATCCTCGACCCGCTCGGCATGACCGACACCGATTTCCACGTGCCGGCCTCCAAGGCGCATCGCTTCGCCGCCTGCTACAACGCCGATCCCAATGGCGGCTTCACCTTCCATGCCGGCCAGCGTCGCGAGGGCCTGACGCTCCAGGACGATCCGGCCAAGAGCTCGTTCCTGGCGCCCCCCTCCCTCATCTCCGGCGGCGGCGGGCTGTGCTCGACGGTCGCCGACTATCTCACCTTCTGCCGCGCGCTGCTCAATGGCGGCGAGCTCGGCGGCGTCCGCCTGATCGGACCGAAGACGCTGGCGCTGATGACGACCAACCACATTCCAGGTGGACGTTTCCTGCCGGAGGTCTCGCGTTCGCTGTTCTCCGAGGCCGCCTATAACGGCATCGGCTTCGGCCTCGGCTTTGCCGTGACCATGCGCCCGGCGGAGACGCTGATTGCCGGCAGCTCCGGCGAATACAATTGGGGCGGCGCGGCCACGACCTCGTTCTGGATCGATCCGGCCGAGGAGCTCATCACCATCTTCATGACGCAGGTGCTGCCCTCGAGCGCCTATCCGATCCGGCGCGAGCTGCGCAGCATGGTCTACGCCGCGATCACCGAGAGCAATCTGTAAGGCCCTTTTGCACTGCAACTTGCGCGCCTCGCAGGACGCGGCGCGCAAGCCCTCCTAAAAGCGCAGTGGTGCAACGACGCTCCTGCTCTATGCTTGGCAGGTCCGGTGCCGTCGCGCCGGAGCCAGGATATCCGCGTTTGTCCAAGTTCACCCTGCCGGTCCGGCTCGCTCTCCTGGTCGCGGGAACGACGCTGCCGATGATTGTCTTCGCGGTCGGCATCGCCTTCTACAATTACAAGCAGGACCGCAGCGACGCGAACCGCCGCGTGCTGGAGAGCGTGCGCAGCATGCGCCTGGTACTGGATTCCGAGGTGCAGCGGATGACCGGCGGCTTGCAGGTGCTGGCGCTGACGAACTCGCTGCGCAACGACGACTTCCAGAACTTTCGCCGCATCGCGCTCGGCTTCCTCGACCAGTACGGCAAGGGCGGCCTGGTCCTGATCTCCGACCGCAACGGCCGGCTGTTGTTCTCCTCGGCGACCGAGGACGTCGCGAGCCTGCCGCCACGCGGCAATCTGGAGATCGTCGAGAAGGTGTTCGCGACCAAATCGCCGCAATATTCCGACCTGTTCACCGGCGCACTGAACCAGCGGCAGGTGCTCACGGTCGAAGTGCCGGTGTTCCGCGACGGCGAGGTGATCTACGACCTCTGCTTCGGGCCGCCGGTCAGCATCTTCCAGGAGCTGGTCGAGAAGCAGCGGCCCGACCGGCAATGGACTGTGTCCCTGCTCGACGCCAAGGGCACCGTGTTCGCGCGCGTGCCGAACCCCACCGAGTCGTTCGGCAAGCGCGCCTCGCCCTCGCTCTACGCCGAGATGTTTCGCGGCAACGAGGCCTCACTCTCGACCGTGTCGCTCGACGGCATTCCGCTCGCCTCCGCCTATACCCGCTCGCGGCTGACCGGATGGACCGTCGCCGCCGGCGTCGCCGAGAGCTCGCTGATCGCGCCGCTCTGGCGCAACATCGCCATCACCAGCCTGATCGGCGGCATCCTGCTGCTCACGGGCCTCACTTTTGCGGTCCGGATGGCAACCACGATCGCGCGCGGCGAGATGCTGCATGATCTCCTGATCGACGAGCTCAATCACCGCGTCAAGAACACGCTGGCCTTGATGCAGGCGATCGCGGTGCAGACCTTCCGCAGCGCAAGCCGCGACGAGCGGGCCAAGTTCGAGGGCCGTCTCGGCGCGCTCGCCGAGGCGCATAATCTGCTCAGCCAGGAGAAATGGGCCGGCTCCGACCTGAAGGACGTGGTCGCGCGCGTGCTCCAGCCGTTCCTGCTCAACGCGCCCGAACGCATCCGGATGGACGGCCCTGCGGTGCCGCTGTCACCGCGGCTTGCCGTGGTGCTTTCGATGATCGTGCACGAGATCGCCACCAACGCCGCGAAATACGGCGCGCTGTCCAACGAGACCGGCCGGGTCGGGCTGGAATGGGACGTCATCGCCGACACTCCGAAGCCGCGGCTGCGGCTGATCTGGACCGAGATCGGCGGACCGCCCGTGACCGAGCCGGTCCGGCGCGGCTTCGGCTCCCGCCTGATCGAGCGCAGCGCGCGCGATCAGCTCGGCGGCGAGGCAACGGTCGACTTCCTGCCGCGCGGAGTCGTCTGCACCGTGGTGTGCGCGCTGGACGAGGCGCACTGAAGCGACTGGACGGGAAAGCCGGCCACCGCACCGAACATCCGATCCGGCAAGCCCCCTCGGTCTCCGTTCCATATCGGCGCAGCGCCGCCCGGCGTGCGTTTGCGAAAGCGCGCACCGGCCCGGAGCAGGATCGGACAAAGCATGGCCGCTTCAGGAAAGACCCCCAGCCTTCGCGGCGCATAGAACGCGCCGCCCCGTACAAGCACGGGCATCTGATCCGAAGCCTGATCAGGGGAAGCCACGCAATGATCGAGAGCACCGCGCGCATGCGCAATCCATCGCACAAGGGCTTGCCGCCCGCGCCAGCCGAACGGCCGGACGACAGCGCGACATCCGAGCGGCGCGCCGATGCGGAAATGGCCCGCGTGCTCAGGACCGAACCGGCTCGCATGGCATTGGATTCCTCCGGCGCCGGGATCGCCCACTGGAAACATGATCCATTGCACGACGTCGTCGAGCCCATGAGCCACCACGTGATCATGGCGTACAACGGCGTGATGCAGCGCATGGAGCGCCGGACGGGACGATCGGTTGCGATCGGTACGTTTCGTGCCGGAGTGGTGATCATCATTCCGGAAGGATCGAGCTCGCGATGGGATATTCCGAAGCCTGTCGACGTGGTTCAACTCTATCTTCCGAATGCAACGCTGAAGCGCATAGCCGACGAAGCAGGAACCGCCGGAGCGAGCGATCTGCTGGAGCGGACGGCGCATCCTGACCCCATCACGTCCAGACTGCTCTTGAGCGCAGCGGATACGCTACAGGGCAACGGAGCCCTCGATACGCTGTTCCGCCATCAGCTGACAGACCTTCTGGCCACGCGCCTGCTGGTTGCCCACACGGGTTCGCCAAATACGTTCCAACCGACCATGGGCGGGCTGTCGCCGAAGGTCCTGCTCCGTGCGATCGAACGGTTGCGCTCGGACAGCGATGCGGACGTCTCGCTCGATGCGCTCGCCTCCGACGCCGGTCTGTCGCGCTTCCATTTCTGCCGCTCCTTCAAAGAGAGCACCGGGCTGTCGCCGCATGCCTGGTTGCGTCAGCACCGGCTCGAGCAGGCCATGAACATGCTGCGCGACAGCGACGAATCGGTCGTCTCGATCGCGGCGGCGCTCGGCTATTCGTCGCAGACCGCCTTCGCCGCGGCCTTCAAGAAGCTCACGGGCGAGACGCCGAGCGATTGGCGCCGGCGGGTGCGTTAGCAGCAATCTCTCGATAGCGACGGCAATCGCTCTGGCGCAGTCGAATATCCGGTTCGCTACATATCGCAACGTCACATCATGCGAACGGAGGCAAACGATGGACTGGAAACGGTTTGCAATTGCACCGCGACGACGAGCCGTCTCGACGGCGCTCGTATACGGGCTCTCACTGACCGTGCGCTTCACCTCGCCGACGGCCGAGGAAGCGCCGGCACAAATCGGGCAAGGCGCCAATGCAGCGACGTCAATCCTGATCGGTCAGGACTGGCCCCGGAGACCGGCGATGCCGCCGGCCCTGCGCGGCTGGCCACCGGGCCCGCGAAGCTGCCGCGTGGCGTGTGAAGGTCCCGCGCTGCTGTCCTCACTGCCGAACTGCACCGCGCCGTAGCGGCGCGGCGGTCTCCGTCTCATCTCTCCGCATCATCATCGACCGCAGCAAGCTCTGCCCGCACCGGACGGCGGCGATGACGCGCGAACACACGAACCACAGGAGTGAATCACATGCGACTGCTCATCATCGGCGCCGGCTTCGCCGGCATGTACGCCGCCCTCTCCGCCGCGCGCCTGCGCGACATCCAGGGCGCTGCGCCGCACGAACTGGAGATCGCGCTGATCGCACCGGAGCCGACGCTCGTGATCCGCCCGCGCCTCTATGAGCCGAAGCCGGAAACCCTGACGGCCCCGCTGCGCGACGTCCTCGAGGCGATCGACGTCGACTACATCCAGGGCAGCGCCGAGACCGTCAACACCGAGGCGCGGACGGTGCAGATCACCACGGCAAAGGGCAAGAACAAGACCCTGTCCTACGACCGTCTGGTGGTCGCCACCGGCAGCCGTCTGTTCCGTCCCAACATCCCCGGCCTTGCCGCGCACGGTTTCAGCGTCGATTCCCTCGATGATGCGATTGCGCTGGACAAGCATCTGCACGGCCTTGCCAAACGGCCACCCACGAACGGACGCAACACGGTCGTCGTCGCCGGCGGCGGTTTTACGGGCATCGAGGCCGCGACCGAGCTGCCCGCGCGCCTGCGCAAGATCTTCGGCGCGGATTGCAAAGCACGCGTGATCATCGTCGAGCGCAACAGCGCGATCGCCCCCGACATGGGCGAAGGCCCCCGCCCCCTGATTGCGGAGGCGCTGAACAAGCTCGGCGTGGAGACGCGGTTAGGGGCCGGCGTCGCCTCGCTCGACACATCCGGCGTGACGCTGTCGACCGGCGAGCACATCGAGACCGAGACGGTGGTGTGGGCCGCCGGCATCCGCGCCGCGCCGCTCACCGCGCAGATTCCTGCCGAGCGCGACAATTTCGGCCGGCTGCTGGTGGATCGCAATCTGCGTGTGCCCGGTGTCGCCGGCGTCTTCGCGACCGGCGATGCGGCCCGCGCGGCCTGCGACGACGACGGCAATTACGCGCTGATGTCGTGCCAGCACGCCACGCGGATGGGAGCCTTTGCCGGCAACAACGCGGCCGCAGAGCTGCTCGGCATTCCCGCCATGCCCTACCACCAGAAGGCCTACGTCACCTGCCTCGATCTCGGCGAGGCCGGCGCGCTGTTCACGCGCGGCTGGGAACGCACCGTCGAGATGGTCGGCGACGTCGCCAAGAAGACGAAGCGGGAGATCAACACGGTCTGGATCTATCCGCCGAAGGCCGAGCGCGCGGCGGCGCTCGCCTCGGCCGATCCGGAGCGTGTCACCGATCTCTGAACGCTTGAAGCGATGACGGCCGCGCGCGTCCGGCAACGCGGCCTGTTCAACCAGAACTAGCCGGGAAACTCATCACGAAACAGGAGATCAACATGAACCTGCACAACACCTCTTATCCCGTGGGATCGGGACCCGAAGAGCTCGTTCCGTCGCGCTATGCGCTGAAGATCGGCGAGATCGACGTGCTGGTGGTCAGCGATGGCGTATTGCCGCTGCCGACGACGATGCTGGCGCACAACGCCGCTCCAGCGGATCGGGCGACCTGGCTACACGACATGTTCCTGCCGCAGGACGCCTTCGATTGGGCGCTGAATGCAGTCATGGTCCGCAGCGGCAGCAAGACCATCCTGATCGACGCCGGCCTCGGATCCGATCCGAACCTGAACCTGCCCCGGGCCGGCCAGTTGATCCGGCGCCTCGAGGCCGCCGGCATCGACCTGTCGGCCGTGACCGACCTGGTGCTGACCCACATGCACATGGACCATGTCGGCGGGCTGCTCGTCGACGGCGTCAAGCAGCGGCTGCGCAAGGATCTGCGCATCCACGTCGCGGCTGCCGAGGTCAAGTTCTGGGAGGCGCCCGATTTCTCCCGCGTCGCCATGCCGCCGGGATTCCCCGACGCGCTTCGCGCCACCGCCAAGCGGTTCGCGAAGGAGTACGGCAGTCAGTTGCGCACATTCGATGAGACGCACGAGATCGCGCCCGGCGTCATCGCCCGTCGCACCGGCGGTCACACCCCCGGGCACTCCGTGGTTCGCATCGCATCCGGCGACGACGCGCTGACATTCGCCGGCGACGCCGTGTTTGCCGTCGGGTTCGAGCAGCCCGACTGGCACAACGGTTTCGAGCACGATCCCGAGGAGGCGGCGCGCGTTCGTGTCTGCCTTCTGCGCGAGCTTGCCGCGAGCGGCGAGATGCTGGTGGCCACGCATCTGCCGTTCCCGTCCGTCGGCCGCGTAGCCGCCCACGGCGACGCCTTCCGCTGGGTGCCGGTGTTCTGGGACTACTGATCGCTGGATAGGTTAGGCCTGACGGGGCCGCGCGCTCATGGCTTTGCTGGACGCGCGGCTTGGTCTCGTGATGAGCGAAGCCTCCGGCATCCGCGACAATCTCGGATGGTCGCGCTCGGAACTCAAGGCCGAAGTTTCTTGCGCATCATCACGTGCGATATGCCCGCATCATCGAAGACCGCTCCTTCCTCAATGTAGCCAAGCCGTCTGTAAAACTCGCGTGCCGTGAATTGCGCAGCGAGGACGATTTCCTGGGCACCGTCGCGGGAGGCAGCGGCCGCGGCGAACTCCATCAGCTCTCTTCCGATCCCTTTTTTCCGTGAATGCCCCGATACCGCCATCCTACCTATCTTCGCCATGCGCTCATGGCGCACAATGCGCAGCGTCGCGATGACGTGGCCGTCAGAAAGTGCGGCAAGATGCGTGGCGACCTTGTCGCTCTCATCGACTTCAAGTTCTTCCGGGACACCTTGTTCAATGACGAACACTTCGCGGCGCAAGGCATAGACCGTGGACATAAGCAGATCTGTGGCCCGGATCTCAACGATCTTCGTCAATTTCCATCTCCGCTTACCCGCCCGCCTTCAGCAACCCGCCACCGGCCACTGCAATTTTGTGGACACTGTCTCCCTGCCGGTCTGGCCGGCCGAAGCGAAGCGATCGGATACAAGTTGGCAGGCCGCTTCGGGTCAGCTGCCGTTGATGACGATAAGCCAAGGCGACTTCCGCTCAACGCCCGAAAGCCGCATCACGCGCAGACGCTCACCCGATCGTCTGAAGCGCCGGAAACGTCTCGAGCAGCCAGATGCTCACATTCGAGACCGCGCCGGTGAGGAAGCCGATGCCGGTGATCACCATCAACACGCCCATGGCGCGCTCGACATTGGCGAGATGGCCCTTCATGCGCGCGAACAGGCTCGAGAACTGCTCGATCATCAGCGCGGCGATCAGGAAGGGAATGCCGAGGCCGGCGGAATAGACGGCAAGGAGCCCCGCGCCCTTCGTCACGGTAGCCTCAGCCGCCGCGATCGAAAGGATCGCGGCCAGGATCGGTCCGATGCAGGGCGTCCAGCCAAAGGCAAAAGCGAGCCCCATGATGTAGGCGCCCCAGAGGCCGACGGGCTTGGGAATCGGCAGCCGGCCCTCGCGCATCAACAGGCCGATCCGCGTCAATCCCAGGAAGTGCAGACCCATGATGATGATGACGATGCCGGCGAGGATCGACAGCTCGGCCGACCAGGCCCGGATCAGCCCGCCGATCAGCGAGGCGCTGGCGCCGAGCGCCACGAACACCGTGGAGAAGCCGAGCACGAACAGCAGCGCCGACATCATGATCGCGCGCTTGGAGGCCGCGGCCTCCTCGTCGCTCTCGACATGCTCGATCGTCGCGCCCGTGAGATAGATCAGGTAGGGCGGGACCAGCGGCAGGACGCAAGGGGAGAGGAAGCTGACGAGGCCGGCAATCAGCGCCGCCGGGATCGAAACATTTTGCATGATGCAGTCGGAGCCATCTCAGGCCCCTGTGCGGCACGCGGGGACTGCGCGCGAACCGGGGCACCGGCTCTGGTGTAGCCGATGCAGGGGAATGCGCAACAGAGGCGCACAAAACCAGGGCTCCTCCCGATGCCGTCCGCGATCACAGATGCGGCATCGGGACGCGCACAAATCTCGCCAAAAAGCGAGATCAGGCGGCGCGGCTACTTCACCACGCGGAGCAGCGGACGCCGGGGCTGGTCCTGCGTCTGCTTGGTAGGGGGCAGCGGTTCGCTTCCGGCGCTCCGCAGCATTTCGTCGCACAGCGCCTTGAGATCGGCGCCGTCAATTCCTTTGAGTTTCATCCGCACGTCGAGGATGACGATGGACAGCAGCTCGGCCGACTCACGGCTGTTCATCTCGTTGAGCGCCTTGCGGCACTCCTCGAGCGTTTCCAGCACCGACTGCAACTGTTCGTCTGAATGCGACACCGGCGTTCTTTCCGTTAATTCGGCCTGTGAGACGTGTTGATGACGACCCCTCTGGCCCCCATGGAAAGCCGAGGATAGCATGAGGCTCCTGCGCCTCTGAACATGATTTCCGCGTATTTCCGCGTCGAAACCGCAGTTCCAGCGATCATCGCGCCGCTGCGCTGTCGCCGATCGGAGAAGCAGTCTGGGGCAAAACGCTGGACGCGCGGTGATTGATCCATCGGGGATCGCAGCAGCGCCTCGCGCGCAGGGACGTCCCTTGCGGACAGCGCCAACAATCCCGCAGCCGTCTCAAGGCTCGCAACGGAACTCACGCGACACCCCTCATACGGGCGATAAACCGCCCGCTTCCCAGCCTCATTCCCAGCTCTGGCAGCATCCCAATACCACCCACGAGGTAGTAAGGATGACGTTCAAAACTCGTCGTTCCCCAACCCGCAATGGTTGTGGTTTGCGCCAGATTCTGCCAGTTTAGCGACCCGAAGGGACTTGTATGCACTCCTTGGCGGAAAGGGGCGTTCCGCTGGAAGAACGCCCAAAGACAAATATTAGCGGCCTCTCCGATTGGGATGCGGCCCGGATCTTCCTGGAAGTCGTGCGACGCGGCAGTTTCCGCTCGGCGGCCGAACGCCTGTCGCTGTCGATCAACGCCGTCCGCCGCCGGATCGATGATTTCGAACGCCAGACCGGCACCACCCTGTTCACCCGCGACGTCCACGGCACCCATCTGACCGATGAGGGTGCGATGGTGGTCTCCGCCGTCGAGCGCATGGAGGCGGCCGCCTTCGACGTGCTGCGCACCAGCGATTCGACCGCCAACGCGCTGTCCGGCGAAGTCCGCGTCGCCGTGACCGAGGGCCTGGGAACGTTCTGGCTCGCCCCTCGCCTCGTCGAATTCCAGCAGGCCTACCCGAAGATCCTGGTCGATTTGCATTGCGCGATGCGCTCGGCCGACGTCTCGCGCCACGAGGCCGACGTCGCCATCCACCTGTCGCGCCCCTCCGCGCTCGACGTCAAGCTGGTGCGGCTCGGCCGCATGCATCTGATGTTCTGGGCGTCGGAAAAGTACCTCGAGAAATACGGCACGCCGCGCTCGGCTCATGAGTTGATCAAGCACCGCCTGGTGCTGCAATTCGCCGACCAGCTCGCCGCCAAGGAAACATTTGAGAGCTTCTTCCCGGGCGTTCCGGAGCGTGACCTGCTGGTCATGAAGACCAACGTCTCGAGCGCCAACTACTGGGCGGTCGCGAATGGCGCCGGAATCGGCGTATTCCCGAGCTACGCCATCGCGCTTGGCGGGAAGTTGATTCCACTGGAGGTCGAATTGAACCGACCGCTGGATATCTGGTTGTCCTACCATCCCGGTAGCGGCCGGATTCCCCGCGTGCGGCACATGATTGACTGGCTGATCGAAGCTTTCAATCCGGCTCGCTTCCCGTGGTTTAAGGAAGAGTTCGTGCACCCGCATGAATTCAAGGACTCTTATATGGGCGAACCCCTGACCCAGCTCTTCGGGGGATTTTCAACCGAAGAACAAAGGTGAAAACGAAGATGAAAGCAGCGGCGAAGAGAATGAAGCAGCGCAGTGCCGGCAAGCCGGACATCGAGCTCGGCAAGCGGATTCGCTTGCGGCGCGTCGAGATGAAGATCTCGCAGGCTGAACTCGGCGAAAAGCTTGGCGTCAGCTTCCAGCAGGTCCAGAAATACGAGAAGGGCGTCAATCGCGTCGGCGCGGCTCGGCTTCAGCAGATCGCCTCCGCCCTCGACGTGCCCGTGACCTTCTTCTATGACGGCGACAACAAGGCCCGCGAAGTCGAAAGCCTCCTGTTCCTGGACTCGGCTTTCAGCCTGCGCCTGCTGCGCGCCTACAGCAAGATCAAGGACCAGACGGTGCAGCGTCAGCTCGTCTCGCTGATGGAATCGATCGCAGCGAACGAAGCCTGAGATCGGCGGTCTGGCCGTTACGGCCGATGTTCAATCCGCCGCGTCACGGGGGCGCGGCCGGATTGGACCAGACCGACCGGACTGCCGGATCAGAACTGGATCAGACATGGCCCGCGCGCTGTCCGCGCGTGGCCTTTCCGGGGCGGTTTGACCGCCCCTTTTTATTGCCTTGCTGACGACCTTTTTCCGCCCTCGCCGCGGTTTTCGCGAACCCATCCCGCCCCTGCCGCGACCCAATCGAGAGCCTCCGCGACGCCGCGCGCGGGGTTTTCGGCTGCCGTGCTTAATGGGACCTCAACACTGATGCCCTAGCGTCCCGCCGATTCTATCAATCGGTACACGCGGCGCGAGGACCGGGAATTGCCACTCTGCGCGGCCCGACCGGGCCGCGTCCTCATGGGGAATAAGAAACAGATGTCGAAGCGCCATGCCGTGATCATTGCCACGAATCTGTTCGCGGTGGGCCTGCTCGCCAGCGCCTCCGCGCTCGCGCAAAGCGAGACCACGGGCCAGGCCGGTCCGAAGCCGGCAACCTCGGCCGGCACGGTGCCGGCCGCAGCCAATCCGGCTCATGCGGCTGCGCCGAAAGCTGCCACAGCCCCCGCATCGACGGCCGAGAGCCGCTCGGCCGCGGCGCTCGCGATGACGCACGAGCCGACCTATGACGAGGGCAGCGCGCAAAGGATCAAGGACGCCGCGTTGAGCTATTCCGACCTCGCGGTGCGCGGCGGCTGGCCGACCATCCCGGCGGATGCGAAATTCGCCCTCGGCGTCCAGGGCGCCAATGACGACCTCTTGCGCAAGCGCCTGATCGTCTCCGGCGATCTCGCCGCCGACAAGGCCAGCGGCGCCTTCGACCAGGACCTCGCGGAAGCCGTGAAGCGCTTCCAGGCCCGTCACGGCCTGGCGCCGACCGGCACGATGACGCCGCGCACGCTCGCGGCGATGAACGTCTCCGTGCAGAAGCGCATCCGCCAGCTCGAGGCCTCGCTGGAGCGGCTCGAGAACATCAATTTCGGCTTCGGCCAGCGCTATGTCGTGGTCAACATCCCCGCCGCCTTCGCCGAGGCGGTCGAGAACGATGTGGTGGTGCGGCGCTATCGCGTCATCGTCGGCAAGACCGAGAAACCGTCGCCGACACTGACGGCGCAGATCACCAGCGTCGTCCTCAACCCGACCTGGACGGTCCCCTCCTCGATCGCAAAGACCGAGATCTCCGCGCATATGCGGAAAGATCCGACCTATCTGTCGCGCATGCACATGGAAGTGCTCGACGCCCACGACAATCCGATCGATCCGCATTCGGTCGACTGGTCGGGCACGCACACGCCGAACTTCACCGTGCGGCAGCAGAACGGCACCTTCAACGCGCTCGGCGCGGTGAAGATCGACATGCCGAACGCCTATTCGGTCTATATGCACGACACCAACCAGCGCAATCTGTTCAGCGACGACTACCGCTTCGATTCCCACGGCTGCTCGCGTGTCGACAATGTGCGCGATCTCGCGGCGTGGCTGCTCAAGGACCAGCCGAAGTGGAGCCGCGCTGCGATCGACGCGGAGATCGCGACCGGCCAGCATCTCGACGTCGCCATGGCGAAGAAGGTGCCGGTGGCCTGGATCTATCTCACGGCGTGGATGACCAGGGACCAGACCGTCCAGTTCCGCCCCGACGTCTATAACCAGGACGAGCAGCTGCTCGAGGCGACCGCCGAAGAGGCCGCGTTCTTCGGCAAGGCCGCCGGCCATCCGCTGACCGCGCACATGGCGCAATAGCGCAGCCGGCGCGCCATGCAATCGCGGTACAGGCGGATGCAAAGCCGCCTCCCTTGCCGCGATTGACCGCGGCCATCGCCCGGCCGCACAGTGCGCCTCGCAAAAGACAAGCGAGCGCGCGATGCCCGACATTTCCAGCGAAAAAACCTACGCCGACGGCAGGATCCTCCAGCACACCACTGGCGGCGTCGGCGTGGTCACCTTCAACAATCCCGACAAGCGCAACGCGATGTCACTGGAGATGTGGGAGGGATTTGGCGAGGCGCTGACAGCCTTGCGCGATGACGCTGCGGTGCGCGTCGTGATCCTGCGCGGCGCAGGCGGCAAGGCCTTCGTGTCAGGCGCCGACATCAGCCAGTTCGAGAAGACGCGCCACAACGCGGCGGCCTCCGAGGAATACGCCAAACGCAGCGTCGCCCAGCGCGCGCTGCTCGCCGACTATCCCAAGCCGACGATTGCCTGCATCGAAGGCTTCTGTCTCGGCGGCGGCATGCAGGTCGCGATGCTCGCCGACATCCGCCTCGCTGCGCATGGCAGCCAGTTCGGTATTCCCGCAGCAAAGCTCGGCATCGCCTATGGCTATGACGGCCTGAAGCACCTGGTGTCGCTGGTCGGCCCGTCCTGGGCGCGGCTCCTGATGTACACCGGCATGCGCATCGATTCCGACGAAGCGCTGCGCATCGGCCTGGTCGAGCGCGTTTTCCCGGTCGACCAGCTCTGGGGCGAGACCATGACGATTGCCGAGACGATCTCGCAGAACGCCCCGCTCGCGATCAAGGCTGCCAAGCTCACCATCGCGCAGGTGCTGAAGGACGAAAGCGGACGCGACATGGACGCGATCAAAGCGATCGGCACCGCCTGCATGGACAGTGCCGATTTCCGCGAAGGCCGGCAGGCCTTCATGGAGAAACGCAAGCCGCAGTTTAGCGGGCGATAGCCTCTCGCCCTCATAGCGAGCGTAGCGAAGCAATCCAGACTGCCTCTGCGGAAAAAATACTCAGGACTGCTTCGCTGCGCTCGCAATGACGATGCGGATGAATCCTACAGCGCTGCCAGCACCGCCTTCGTGATGTCGGCCGTGCCGTTGCGGCCACCGAACTCCATCGGCTTGATGCCGCCGGCATAGATCTGATCCACCGCACGCTCGATCGTCTCGCCGGCCTCGGCCGCAGCTTCGACGCCGTGCTTGTCGGCGAGCCAATCCAGCATCATCGCCGCCGACAGGATCATGCCGGTGGGATTGGCCTTGCCCTGCCCCATGATGTCAGGCGCGGTGCCGTGGCACGGCTGGAACACGGCATATTTGTCGCCGATGTCGGCCGACGGCGCCATGCCGAGGCCGCCGATCAGGCTCGCGGTGATGTCGGAGACGATGTCGCCGAACATGTTCTCCATCACCATCACGTCGAAATCCCAGGGG